>ERZ869936.30-NODE-30-length-265985-cov-34.676941_pt1 | contig 265985 bp, 312 predicted proteins | sample MGYA00520876_ERZ869936 | MGnify/ENA primary metagenome ERZ869936 (study PRJEB32218, sample SAMN09650985) | biofilter metagenome | isolation source: enrty point of leading RO module | place: Saudi Arabia: Thuwal, RO plant located on Red Sea | collected 2016-02-17 ...
GAGCTGGTTTTGGTTCGGGAGCTGGAGCTGGTTTTGGTTCGGGAGCTGGAGCTGGTTTTGGTTCGGGAGCTGGAGCTGGAATCTCAGAATCTTTTCTTATTTCTGGAATGGAACCTAAATTATCAAATTGAACTTTGTTATTATCAATTCTAATTGCGTTTGAATTATCAACACGGAATCCTCTAATCTTTTGACCAACTTTCCATGTGTTGAGACTAGAAAAAACGGTAGAATATGATATTCGATTTTGTAGATCATGTGTCAAGTCTGCCCTGCTAATTATCTCACCTATTGGATCAATTGATACCCCATTGTCTTTATGACGCCTGACATAGGTTATTCGATGATCAGAATCATATGATGCTTCAGAAATTAGAAAATCAGCCCACTTTGCCATTTTCTTTGATTATCAATTAGCTCCCTATTAAATAAGATAAATCGTCTGAGTTTAGCTTCAAAACATAAAATGAATTAATCTAATGAATTGTTTGGTCCACGATCTCTTCCCACATCAGAGTGACCCCCAGAACTTACACCAGGTGTAGATTTTGATGAGGATACTGACATCAAGCTGTTAACAATTGTTTGTTGACGAATAGTTTCTTGGTCATCTAAGGAAGTTGAAATCAAGGAAATGGTATTATCAATTTGCCCTAATAGAGCAGAAGGAAGTTCAGGTTCCCTAAATGGAGTCTCTTCAGTATTCTCATTTTCTGGGTCCTCACTTGTCTCCTCAGATGATGAAGGCTTATACTCATTGATAATAATTGGGTTTTTTTGTATGTAGTTTTGTATATCGTTTCTATATTCCATCAATAGTTTTAATACATCTTCATCCGTGTAATGAAGCATTATTCTGTCTATTGCTATTGGTAATGCATTCAATTCTCGATCTTCTTTGATTTTTTGCAGTGTTGCTTTAAAAATCTCAGGCCAGTTAATTTTTTCATGAAGAATGGTTTTTTCGACTATTACTTGAGTAATTTTATCGTCAATGTATTTTTTATAATTTATGGCATCCACCTGATCCTTTGAATATTTTTCCGAATTAATTGTTAATAGAAATTTATTATGATTTGTTTCAAGCTGTGAAATTGTTTTTTTGGTATCCAATATCAATAGTTTGTTTTCAAGAGGAATAGAGCTCTCAAGATATTTCGTAGAAATAATATCGAATTTTTCACCAACATTTTCAAATTTTGATATTAGTTCATTATATTTTGTAAAATCTGTATTTGAGTTATATGGTAGAGTTGATTTTATTTTTTTTATTTCGTCACAAACTGAATGAAACTGTACATTAATGTGTCCAAGTTCATTCGGATTTATTTCATCAATTATGTCGGAAATATTATCAAGTTGAGACTCAATTTTAGTGAATTTTTCATATTCATCAGCAAAAACACTCTGTGCTGAAAACTGTATGAGTCCAATTACGCATAAAATTACCACCATGTGTGATTTTGTGTGAACACTCTGAACAGAAATCCTTTCAATGATGGTCAATTGTGAAGAAATTTAGATTTTTTTTACTGGTAATGATTTGTATGTAATCAAATTACACACATTTTGATATTTGTTCGGAATTAGTTTTTTTTAAACAAACATGCTTAGATTAAATTCATTTATCAGATATAGATATGGCACTAAAGATCCTAATTGCAGAGGACGATGAAGACATAGCATATCAATATGCTGAAAGTCTCAAAAGTTTGGGTCACGGAGTATTTGTAACAAAAGATGGAGAAGAATGCCTCAGTGCATACAGATATGGGTTAATGAAGTCTTTTGATAACCGCTCCCCATTTGATGTAGTGGTTGTAGACTATGCCATGCCAAAGAAAAACGGAGTAGAATTGGCAAAAGCCATTCTAGCTGAGCAACCAAAACAGAAGATAATTTTTGTCTCAGCTCATGGTAATTTGCTTTTAGAGGATCTTGAGGAGTTTGGGCCAAATGTAGAATTTCTTAGCAAGCCGGTGTCAATCTTAGCACTAATTGCAAAAATAGAAGGCAAAAGGATCAAAGACGTCACACGTGCAGTAAAATATTCGTAGTTTAAAATTTTGATCACATTAACGCCGATACTCAGAACCACAATCACCTATTAACGAAAATAGGTCACTTGACTTGTCAGTAACTAGAGATATTTTTTCATAATCATCAGAATCCAAGCTAAAATCAAAAACTCTAGAGTTATCTTCCATGTGGTTAGTGACACCAAGTCTTGCTCCAATTATGACTCCTGACACTGCAGGCTTGTCCAAGACAAAACGTGTAGCTACATTTGCAATGCTAACATTATGCTTTTTAGCAATACGATCACAAGTCTGAAGAAGTTCTTGGAACAGGTCCCATTCTCCCCACGCATCAATCATGTGTTTGTATTTTTGAAGTGATGCAGTATCTAATTGATCTGGAGAAGGCTCATCTACTCCCAGATATTTTTCAGATAATAGTCCGCCTAGAAGAGTTCCGTATGTCAACAAACCAATGTTATTTTCCAAACAGAATTTTTCCATCTTTATAGATGGTCTTTGATCAATTATAGAATACTGAACTTGATTTGATACTAGTTCTATATCCCAATCAGTAATTATCTCCATGTGTTCTGTATCAAAATTTGTCAGGCCAATATTCTGTATCTTTCCATCATCCTTAAGAGATTGTAAATGAATTAACGCATCATGATATGCATTAAAGCTGTAATCCCACCAATGAAATTGAATTAAATCAATTGATTCTACGCCCATTCTTCTTCTTGATACATCAATTGCTTGCTGCACAAGTTGTTTTGACATTTGTCCAGGTGAGGGTACAAATTTTGTAAATGCTTGAGGTTTTACAGAGTTTGAATCTAAATCCAGTCTACGGAAAAATTCTCCAATAAAATCCTCTGCTGGTCCATAGATATCCGCAAGATCCCATGTAGTAAACCCAGACTCGTGATATGATAACATGTCCTCTATGGCAGAATTAAAATCAATGAATCCATGACTCCCCGAAACTTGCCACATTCCATTGAGGATTTTACAAATTTTTAGATCAGGTCTTAGTTGAGAATATGCGTTGGAGGATAAATGCACACAAATTCATCACTGTTCGTGTATAAGATGATTTTTGAAGGAAATTGCTAAATTAAGAATTTTGCAAGTAATCACATGGGTTCAAAGGTTGATCGTAGTGATCCAAATTGTCCCATATGTAAACGTCCAAAGGAGGATCATTCACCAGAGGATGCAATTAACTGTTTTAAAATGATCAGAGAAAAAGAATAATTTTTGTTAAAAGAATTAGTGGGAACCGGTAAACGGGATATGGCTATAATTTGGTTCCCACCATGAGCAAGCGTTACAAATTTTATCATTGTGTGCTATTTTCATGAATGTTTGTTCAAAATGCACAAAACTATTTGGTTCCTATTGTTTTAATTCAGCAATTCGACATTCCTTACACGTATCATCATCTAGTGAAATTGTTCTACCGCATCTTCTACAATGTTTTTCGATTGCCATGTACGTTTTTTATCTTTCAGGATTATGAAGCAACTGTTGTTCAATCCTACAAACATAGGATGGATTTTGGAATATTATGAAAAATTATGTTTAATTTATTCAAAATGGACACACATTAAACTAATACCACTATTTGGCAATTTTTATCATGCTGGCTGAGAGTAGGACAGAGAGAATTCAACAAATATTTGAAATTTCAAATATTGAAAAAGCCTTAGATGCAATTAGCGTCATAAAAAATTCTAATGCACTGGCAATGTTGGCTACAAAAAATGATCCTATGTTATCAAGATATCACACCAAGATAGAGCTATCAATTAAAGAGCTTGAAAATATTTTTGACCAAGTAAAAAGATTACCAGCTGAGACCAATAGATCATTATCTAGTAAGACTGGACTTGTGATGAGTCGTTTTTCACTATTAGAAATTCTAAAAAGTTCAATGCCTAGAAAGATTCCAAATTCTGTGAAAATAAACCTGCCACAAAATGATTTTGAGATTTATTGTAACAAATTCAAGCTTATTGTACTCTTTTCAAATTTGATTGAAAACTCTATTCAAGCAATGAACAATTCAGGAGTAATTGATGTTGTAATCTATGAAACCCAAAATAGAGTTGTCATAGAGATATCAGATTCAGGGCCTGGAATTCCACCAGAAATTATGGCAAAGTTGTTTAATTCATTGTCATCTACAAAAGAAAACGGTACTGGATTAGGAACAAAAATGGCAAAGACTATTGTTGAAAAGCATGGTGGAGATATTTCAGTAAAGAATAACCCAACTACATTTACTATAAAACTTCCAAAGAGATAATTACTTTCGTAATTTCAAGTGCTTTCTTACCTTGATTGCAACTACTGCAGGTGCTGCAATGTAAATTCCAAGGTTCAATGCAATGACAGAGATTCCAAGGAAGAGTACTTGCTCTTCAGAGCCCTGGTCAGCCAGTGTCATTATTGATAGTGTGGAGACCATTGGTGTGATGAATGCCTTTACAGCCTCTCTGAATGCTGGGTTTTCTCTCTCCCAGTCAGCAATTGTTGGTGAGAAGGAGTAGTAGATATCATTGAATCCAGTCATAAATGATGTTCCAGATTCAGTTGATAGTAGAGTATTGTCTCGTACTTCTCTGAGGAACTGTACTTGATGTGCCATCTCAGTTCCATATGCTGCAGTTGCAATTAAGCAACCACCGCCTTTGGTTGTCTTTGTCTCTAATGTAACTTTACAAACACCGTCTACTAGTTTAGTTCCGGTACCACATAAACCGGATTGGGGCGCAGGTAATCCGACAGCTTCATAGATTGTCATATCTGGGTAATTAGTTTCAAACCAAGCTTTGTAGCTTGGCTCGTTGTTGTATCTATCCACATAGTATTGTGGATCTTTTTTTGGATCAACAAATTTTGCTAATTCTTTTTCAGGTGGAGGATTTGGTAATCCTACAGCTTCATAGATTGTCATATCTGGGTAATTAGTTTCAAACCAAGCTTTGTAGCTTGGCTCGTTGTTGTATCTATCCACATAGTATTGTGGATCTTTTTTTGGATCAACAAATTTTGCTATTCCATTATCTTTGGTAGGTGAAGGTTCTGATTTAGGTTCTGATTTAGGCTTTGGTTCTGGTTCTGGTTCTGGTGGAGGTGGAGTAGATTTTGGTTCGGAGATTCCCACTGCTTGATATATTGTAATTCCAGGAAAGTTTTGATCAAACCAATCTTTGTAGCTTGGCTCGTTGTTGTATCTATCCACATAGTATTGTGGATTCTTTGTTGAATCAACATACTGCTGAAAATCTGCAATTGGATCTGGTTCAGGTTCTGGTGGAGGTGGAGGCGGAGGAGTTTGCTGCTCAGTTACTTCCCTGACTTCAATTGTTACAGTGGTTTTATCCTGTTGTAATCCATCAGAGGCCACAATGTCAAATGTATATGTTCCAGGACCTTGTGATTCTGTAGGAGTCCAAGAAAATTTTCCTGTTGTAGATTCAATTGTTGCCCCAGTTGGCGGATTGTTTGCTAATTCAAAAGTTACATTACTTATTGATTTTACAAGTGTGGCAGTAAAGGAGACTAGGGTTTTTTCATCTACAGTTTTTTTACTAATAGAATTTAGTTTTAGTGCGTCCTCAAGAACTGTGATATTTGGATCTTCTCTGTTTAATTTAATGACAAGTGCGTTCTCTTTTCCTTGTGAGTTTAGTTCATAGACGTAAACAGTGTAAATTCCCTCGCCATTTGGATGAATAAGAATGTCAGTAGCTCTGACAGAAAGCTCAAAGGAGCCAGAATCATTTGCGGTATTAGTTTTTACAATTATTTTATTATCAACAGGACTGTAGATTTCAAGTACTATAAGATCCCCTCCACTTGCTGTTCCTGAAAAAATTATATCGTTTCCTGCTTGATAGGAATCATCATCAGTTTCAACCGAAGATACATCTGCATATGCATTCTGGACTAGAATAACACTGAATGAGAGCATAAAAAGCAATAGTATTCTGTTGTTCATGATAAGATGAAGGGTATTTTCTAATTAAAAACCGCGTATAATTTCTACTAAGCCGTGAGTTAAGATAGTGTGCCCATCAGGTAGGCGATTAAAACTGATCCCAGAGTAAAAAATTTCAGACATTCTTGGTAAAAGATGGATAAAATGATTTGTGGATGAAAAATGCCATATGAAGAAGACAAATTACAAGGATTTGAAGAAGAGGAAAATCTAAACAAATCAAAAAAAAGTTAATTTTTTCCAAAATAATATTAGATTGTACAAGGATGAATCCTAAATGAAATGGTTATTGTGGACGGGAATAGCCTTTGTTGTTGGTGGTTTTACAAGTTTAGCAATTACATTAGGAGCGACAGGTCAGCTTCACTTTCTTGAGGATCTTACATCATACAGTACTGGATGGATAATTATTGGAGTTGTACTGATAATCTTTGGTTATTTACAAAAATCAAAAAAAGCTTTTCAGAGCTGATTTAATCTTTTAAAGGCCTGAAAATCATCTTTTGCCTGTAGATATGCAGAATATGCTGCGTCTTCAGCGGCGTCTGCTGCATCAAGTGCAGCCTTGTTTGTATCAGTTGGATTCTGTTTGTATGTGTCTCTTGCTGAATCCTTTGCATCTTTAGCTGTATCCCAAGCAGATCTAGCAGTTTTTACTTTTTGCCATTCTGCATCAATTAGTGCTTTTCTTTCTTTTTCTGCTGCTTCAGCTTTTTTTCTTTCCTCACTCTTTTCTTTCTTTTTGATTTCTTTTTCAGTTTTTATTGCCTTTTGAAGATCTTTTTTTGCATCGCCCAGTGAAGTCTTGAAATTTTTTAAATCATCTTTTGCCTGTAGATATGCAGAATATGCTGCGTCTTCAGCGGCGTCTGCTGCATCAAGTGCAGCCTTGTTTGTATCAGTTGGATTCTGTTTGTATGTGTCTCTTGCTGAATCCTTTGCATCTTTAGCTGTATCCCAAGCAGATCTAGCAGAAGCTAAAGTTGCCTTTGCTTTATCATATTCTTCTTGAATTTTTTGTGTCTGTTCTTCTGCCTGTTCTCTAGCAGTACTGCCAGCTGCATTTGCAAATGGAATCATTTGTGTGAAAAGAATAACACTTGCAAAGATGGCAATTGAATACAGATGATATTTTCTTCCCAACCTATGTTATTTTAAAGTGTGAATAGTATAGAAATTTCCAATTTTTGTTTGTATATTATAAACAGAGGAATTCACCCTACGGGTATGGCTTGCTTATCTCTTTTTGAAAATAGACAAACGTTTCATCATCAAAAACACACATTTCAAAAATATTCAACGGTGAATCATTATTTCCTTTAATGAAATTTTTAATTTCTTCAACAATGATGTGGGCACATCTGTCTTTTGGAAAACCAAATATTCCTGAGCTTATGGCAGGAATGGAAATGCTTGAAAAATTCTTTTCAGAAGCTAGTTTTAGTGCACTATGAACAGCCATTCTTAATTTAGAATCTTCATTACCCTCGCCCATCTTTGGGCCCACAGAGTGAATGACTGCAAAACATGGAAGATCTCCAGATGAAGTAATTGCAGATGTACCAACAGGGACAAAACCAATCTTGTTGCTCTCCTCTTGAATTATTTTTCCACCTTTGGTGACAATTGCTTTTGCAACACCTCCACCATGCTTTAGCAAAGAATTTGCAGGATTTACAATCACATCAACATTCCTAGTTGTAATATCGTCTTTTATCAAACGTAGGGTTTTTTGTGAAATTATTCGCTCAATCAAGACTTGTAATTTTATATTTGCATAATTTTACAGTTTTTTTATGGGAAAATGGGCTGACTATCTAATTTCTGCTGTAAAGTATGACACAAAAAATCGAATCATTCAGGTTAGACAGCATCAGGATTTTGGAGAAAAAATTGGCGAAGGAGAGATTATTGATAGAGATACCCTAACTTCAAATCTAAAACATGGAAAAACCTACATGACTGTTTTTAGCTCAAATAACAACTGGAAGCCTGGGGATTATGTCAGAATTGTGAAAATGCCTGGGAGTTATTCGATCAGAACAGATAGCAACAAAGTAGAGCATGATAACCTAAAATTTGTCTTGGAGTTGGAATGAATTTAAAGTGCAAAAAATGCAATGTTGACCTTAGCAAGCAAATCATATGTGCTGGGATGCTTTGTGTAAAATGCTACGATGAAAACAGTTCAAATTAGATATTACATAATTTTTAGATAATTGGAACTTAAGACCAGCAACGGCAGTAAGCTGGTGAGAGCTCCAATTGTCTTTACTTTGTGATTTTAGTATAAAGGGTGTACTGATAATTTCTACGAAAGTACTTTAATAGAATTTTACAATGAAACTTTTACAGATAATCTTTGAGGGAGATTTTATCTGCTTTAGGAATTTTTGCTAACTCAAATCCTTCTGGTCTTTTTGATAATGGCCGTGTAGCATCGATTCCCATCTTTGCAGTCTTCAAATTCTTTTGATCACTAGAGGGGTCAAGGCTAGATCCTCGTACATTTTTTATTATTACTAGATCTTTATCAGCTTGAAATCTAGTAGCCATTGCATACTCAACGGCATCTGATGAATTTGGATCAATATCAGAATCGACTATTGTCACCTGTTTTAGAGATCGATGAGCCTCAAAGGTCTTCTGGATAATTTTTTTTGGATTAGATTCTTTTTTCTTTTTGATTTGAACTACAGCATGAAGCCAGTTACATCCTCCATTTGTCATGTAAACTTTTTGTGTTTCAGGAAATGTTTTCTTAAGAACCCCATTAAGTTTTGATTCAATTGGCATTCCCATGAGTAGGCGGTGTTCTGCAAATCCTGAAAGAATGTCATGGAAAATTGGGTTATTCCTATAGTACATTGATTCTAGTTCAAAGACAGGTTGGTTTCTTTTGTGATCATATGTTTGAAGCATCTCAACCATCCATTCGGGATGGGTTTTATCCTTGAGTATTTTGCCTTCCAAAACAATTTCTGCTCCAGATGGAACATTTAGACCAGAGAAAGGACATGTAGTTAAAACAAGCTTTCCTCCAAGGATGGAATTTGCTATGTTCAGTTCATCTTTTCCCCATTCTTCCTGATATGCCCCTGCAATTGATATTGCTGGATGAACGCCTATAGTAATGGCTACCTTGAGGTCTTCTCCATGTTCTTTTGCATCAGTAAAACATCTGTGAAGGTGTCTTCCTTCAACCATCCTCACAGAAAGATGATTTTTGTCAATTGGCATAAGCCTATGAAACGATGAATTTTGTTTTCCTGTCTCAGGATTTTTAACGTAAATTATTGATGATGTGATAAAAGGTCCGGACTCTTTTTCAAAATGAGTAACAATTGGAAGTGAAGAAATAGTGTTTGATTTGTTTTCCATAAATTTGCCAAGTTTCGTGATTTTGGGTTTTTTGGAATTGGAAATCGCATGAATGATTTTTTTATGTATGTCGTCCTCTTTTGATCCTACGGATTGTGCAAATCGCTTTCGTGTCCCCACTAAATTCGAGATGAGTCTAAATGGGCTTTCTTTGATATTCTCAAATAATAGGGCATCATTACCGTCTGCCTTTGCAGTAAGTGCAGCAATTTCATATTTTGTAGAAACCTTCTTTTTTATGGTTCTTAGCTCATGATTTTTTTTGATTTGAGAAATATAGGTTCGTAAATCAGACATTTCTTATCATCTCTGTTATCTCACTCATTAGGGTTTTTGCAGAATTGGGATCTAGCTCACTTTGTAAAAATGCAGAAACTATGGCAATTCCTCTCATTGTGGTACTAATTCGTTCAGCAGTTAATTTAAGAAAAAGAGATTCAGTTTTTGATGGAATAACCGTTGTAGTAACTGGAGTTGGGCCGGTTGCTAGTGAAACGACCATTGAACCAAGTTTTTCGGCACCTTCGGTGACAGAAACGAAATTACCATTTTCGAATTTTAGTACTTGCACTAAAAACTGACGTCCATCAACATCAAGGGTTTTTTTACAAAAACCGGATGAGGTTGTCAATAAGGTTGGATCTAATCTTATGCTTTTATTGCTATTGCTTCAGCTTCTTTGGAGTCGGCTTCTACTCTTGCTCGTAGTTTTGCCTTGTACTTCAAATTGCGTGGTTTTGTTCTCAGTCTGTATCCACAGCATGGACACCAGAGTCCCTCCCACTTGATGAAGATTTCACAAATTTGACATCTTCTTTGTCCAGACGCATATCTGCCAGTTCCGACAGGCTTTTGTGCCTTGTATCTTACGCAAATTCCTTTACATGTCATTGTTGCTCACTTTGTATAGATTTCGTTTGTATATAAGGATGGATCGAGAATTTTTACAAAAATATCACAATTTTTTTGAAAATATTTAGTTGATCGATTAGAAAGAAATTATTTGTTTCATGAAAAAGCAATAAAAGATGTATAAATATCTATAGCTCTTTTGAAATTCGTTTTTCTTGAATTTCTAACATTGGGTATTTACTTTGTTTTAAAGATTTTTCAGAAATTTGGATTAAAGATGTAAATTAGATTGGAATTATTTTTTTCCCCATTCCTCATTGTTGTGACCTTTATTTTGATCACAAATTGGTTCGTTCCATTGGAATTTTACATAAACGGTTTTCATAAAGATATTAGGTTAAGCTAAGTAATAAAGTCTAGCTAAAAATCAAAAACAGAAAATTCAAAATATGATTTTAAACAATGTGGTTATCCAGTAATTGAGAGAGGTAAAACAAAATGCCTGTAGCCTTCTCTTTGTGTGATGTATTTTGCTGAAAGCTTATCACGCTTTCCTCTTTGATTGTAATTTTTTATCTTCAAGCTGGTTCTCTGTTCATCAACAAACTCTAGCTCAAAGGAAGAACAAAATTTTAGATTGAGAATTTTGCTAATTTTTTTTGCAATCTCCATGTTTCCATTTCCAATCTTTACAACCTTACGCTTGGCACGCAATCCAGCTAAAATCGAAATAATATGATCAACTAGATTTTCAACTGAAGAGTGTAAAGAGCTCTCAATCTCTTTTCCAAAATAGTACACAGACAGGCCTATTCTACTTCCGGGATCAACTCCAATAATTAATTCCTCGTTTTCAAATCCTGAATCCATAACGCGTAGGATCATTCCACGTATTACAGTAGGAGGTTTGTCTAAGATCTCCTCATGAAAAATTGGTTTTTTGGTAATTTTTGGAGATTCATTTCTTGTAGTCATAATGAGATTTCCCTCGTAAGAGTCAATTTCATCGGGCAGGATGGAATCAAATTTCAGATTAAGATTTTGTAATGATTGTACGAATTTGTAATAGGGTCTTCCATACGTTGTAGCAATACCAATTCTAGTATGTTCTAACGGGTCGATAACAATCATGAGAATTTCTTTGATTTAGGTCTATGCCTTCAAAACTGTTGACACGATGTGTTTGACGGCTTGGTCAAAATTTGCATCAATTTGAGCCTGAATTTCTCCAATTTTCTTCTCGCTGTTTTGGGAGATTTTTGCAGATTCTGCATTGGCCTTTTCTTTGGCTTTGTTAATAATAGATTCTGCATCGGCTGTAGCCATTTCTCTAACGCTTATCATTAATTTGTCAATTTCAGTTTGAGATTTTAGATTAAGGCTCTTTTTCATATCGGCAACTTTGGCATTTAGGGAATCAAGGTCATTTTCCAATGAGGATAGTGCTTTAACAATTCCAGTAACCTTGGATTCTGCTACGTTACTCATTTAAGAAAAATCTCCATAATCCATACTTAAATCATTCAATTTGTGGTCAAAAGCAGTATTGCCCTTGCTAGATCGCCATTTGCCTCTGCCAAAGCGTTTTTAGCCTTTTCCTCATCAACTCCCGCCTGGGCACAGACTAGCTCAATATCCTCCTCAGAGAAGATTGGAACTTCAAGTTCCTTTTCCTCATAGCCATCTGCAGTAATTGTAAAGATAGAGTTGTCCTTTGCTTTCATTTCTGTAACTTGAGGTTTGGATAAGATAATCTCTTTTTTGTCAGTCTTTATGATAACTTCCTGGACATTGGGGATCTCTTGCATGTCAAGACCCATCTTGTCCATCATTCTTCGCATTTGGCGATTGCCTCCGCGCATCATGGTGTTTTAACTCCAGTTTCATTGTTTTTTAAACTATCTCTAACTTTTACTGCGACTCCCCTTTTCATAAACGGAATAATATTAGAAGATAAAACCGCCTTGCCAACTGCAATGACCTTATTTTTGTAAACAACAGCAGTATCTGACGAGATCTGCACATTTTTCCCACATCTTGTTACATGTTTACAAAAGACTGATTTTCCATCCTCAATGAAGGGTCGAGATTCCTCATCTACCTCGATACAGTTTTCTGCAAATTTTTTACTCTTCAAAAGAATTTGAGCAAAATACGGAGTAATTGCAAGTCCTCCATCAATTCGTAATGTACACAGTAATTTTTCTTCATGAAATACACTCTTGATTCTTCCATTTTTTTTAGAATAGGTTATCTCAAGTTTCTTTGGCAGTTGTCTAGAAACCCCAGTGCCAAATAATGCATCAATGGTACATTTGAGCTTGTAAACGGAATCCATCTGAGAATATTGAAAATTACTCTTAATATTAGTTCAATGGCAGACTATATTCTTTGAATAAAACTATATAGATAGTTGATTTAACCATATTTTGTGGAAGAAAAAGAAGAAACAAGGAAGATACAGTTTACAGGAAAATCATCATACATAGTCTCTTTACCAAAAGAATGGATAGTAGATCTTGGATTAAAACAAGGAGATCAAGTAAGAGTTTCGAGAAATGGATTATCGACATTGCAAATCTATCCAGTAAATTACAAAGCTCAAAACATCCAAACAGAAGAAGCTACAATCATGATTGATGTAGATGAGGACATATCATCTACCGTCAGAAAATTGATTTCGCTATATTTTCTGGGATTTAAAACAATTAATGTCAAACCAAAAAATGGAAGACTTAAACCAGCTCAGAGAACTGCTGTAAAGACTGCAGGTAAAAGAATGCTAATGGGTTCTGAAATAATTTCAGATTCCAGTGATGGTATTACCATTCAAGTTCTGGTTAATTTATTGGAGTTATCAGTTGATGGCGCTTTTAAGAGAATGATTCATCTCGCAAAATCAATGCTGTTAGATTCTATCTTAGCTGTAAAAGAGGTCAATCTAGATTTGGCCCAAGAAGTTATCAACACCGATGATGAAGTTGACAGATTTGGTTTCTATATTATCAGACAATTAAAGATAGCAATACAAAATGAGCACATGCTAAAGGAAATGGGTTTTAAAAATGCAAGAAATTGTCTTGGATATCGGTTAGTTGTAAAAAATATCGAACGGACGGGAGATCATGCAGCTTTTGTGGCAGAAGATTTGTTAGAATTCAAAAAAGGAATCAAGAAAGAAATTTTGGCAAAAATTCAAGAAATGAGCAATTTTGCAATAAATGTTCTTGATGAAGCATGTCTTTCATTATTCAAAGAAGATTATCTTCAAGCGGAGCAAACAATTCAGAAAACAGCAGAGATTGTAAAATATGAGAAAAAGGTTCTTGATTCCTCTAAATCATTACGTGATGATGAGGAGTTATTTAGAATAAGAAGAATGGTGGAAAACATCAAAAGAATAGCAGAATATGCTAGTGATATTGCAGAAGTGGTTCTAAACAGTAACATCGAAAAAGCACTCAAAAAATAAAATTTAGGCATACCGCAATAGGATTGGTACTCTCATATAATATTTCAATGTACACTACTTCATGAGCCAAACCGTTCTCACATCTGAAGCATTGGAAACCAGCAGAGAGAAGTCATTAGAGCCAAACGTCCTTTCTAATAGTTCAAAGTCTGTTGTTCTTTCATTTTCAAAGCCCCAAGTTTTCAGACTCTCTGGTTCCAAATGCCCAGATGTGAGACTGTCCTTTTCTAATGGAGAAAAAGTCAATGTGAGCATCTACATTGATGATTCTGGTGAGATAGACACCAGAATTCAAAAACTAGACGCATCAAGTCCAGATTTAGAAATCCCTACAAAAACAACACCACTCGGAACAAGAAGACGGGGAAGACCAAAAGGTTCTAAGAATAAACCTAAAGCAATTCGAGATGACAATCACAGCATAGTCAAAGAAATATTTGAAACAAACGAAGAGTTCAAAAGAAGACAAGCCGAAGAACTGAGACTTTTAAAATAGATACAAAGGAATTGTCTTGATTGTCACATTAGTTAATTGGAGTGGTGCAAATAAAAAATAACCACTTGTTTTTTTAATGATAATTTTTCATAGGGGAAATAATTATGTCATGGAAAGATAAGAAGAAATTTAATGCAATAATCGTACCTGTTCTAATTCTAGTCCCAATCATAATAATTGGATTTTTAATCTATGATTATACTGAAGAAAATATACGGAACTCTTTGATTGAAGAACAGATAAAAATTCAAGAGATCATTGGCAAAGGGCTTGGAAATAACATCAGTTCAGATTTAAAACTCGTAAAGCTTGAAATGAGTTTACTTTCTGAAACTGAGGAATTTGAAGAGGGATTGACGAATCCAAATGCCATACAAAAAATTAAGGAAACTTATGAAAAAATTAATTCAATTACTCCAATCACTGACGTAATTTTACTAAATAGTGAATTTCAGATTATTGGAAATGCCAGGGACGACATATTCAAAATTGCAGGGTATGAATTAGGAGAAAATTCGGTTATTAGGAAAACTATCTCAGATAAAAAATCTGGAATTACTGCAGGAGTCGTAGGAAACGACTCAATCTTGAGAATTACTGTATTGCATTCAATTAATGATGAAACAAATAATGAATTCAAAGGAATAGTGGCAACAGTACTAGAACCAAGACAGTTATTTGCCAAACATGGAAATGTATACGATGTTGATTCCAGTTTTATCGTAGCTTTAGATAAGGATGAGATGTATATCTCAAACCCTATTCATGACTTGATAGGAAAAAAATACTCAGAATATTTTGCTCAAACATATTTTGGAAGGAATCAGGTTCAAAATGAACATTATGAAAACGTGTTTTCTGGTGAAATTAACTCAGCCATCTTAATGGATAATAGACTGGGCGAAATCATCAGCACAGGACTTCCTATTTACGTGGATGGTGAATTAGAATATTTTGTATTTGTGATAACACCTACTGACATCATTCTGTCTAAAACACAGGAGAGCTTGCTGGTAGAAGAAATAAAAAATAATTTATTACTAATTGCGTTTGCTCTTTTATTCATAGTATTTTTCATAAAACGTTCAAAGAAACTCGAAAAAGAAAAGCTAGCAGTAATTGGACAGCTATCATCAAATATTGCACATGATATGAGAAACCCATTAGGAGCTATTAGAAGCTCATCAAGAAGAATAGAGAAACAAAATACACAACAAAATGAAATAATTTCTCAAGAGATTGCTCGCATAAATAGATCTATTAAAAGAATGTCACATCAGGTTGAGGGAGTTCTAAATTATGTAAGAACAACTCCGATTATTGCAAATTCTGCTTCTATACTAAACATGATAAAGTATAGTTTAGAATCTATGGAAATTCCACAAAATGTCAAAGTGGTTTTACCAGAAAATGATGTAGAAATTGAGTGCGACCCAGAGAAATTAGAAATTACATTTGTAAATGTATTACTAAATGCAGTTCAAGCTATAGGAAATGATGAGGGCAAAATCCAAATTCGCATTAAAGAAAAGAAAAATACTGTAGTTGTTGAATTTGAAAATTCAGGGCCCGCGATTTCAGAAATAGACTTGCCAAAAATTTTTGAGCCATTATTTACATCAAAGCTTAAAGGAACAGGTTTAGGATTATCAAGTTGTAAAAATATTATTGAGCAACATGGTGGAAGCATTTCTGTAAATCCAAATCCAGTAGTATTCAAAATTACTTTGCCCAAAAAGCAAAACTATGAAAGTCAGTAATGGATTTAATAATCAACTTGGATGAGAGAATATGAGTAAGGACAAGACTATTTTACTTGCAGATGATGATTCTGATTTTCTTGAAGCAACTCAATTAATGCTGATGGATGAGGGTTACAATGTTATTCCTGCGGTTGATGGGGAAGATGCCGTTGAGAAATATCGTCAAATAAAGCCTGATATCGTATTTTTAGACATTAAAATGCCGGGAATTGATGGATTTGAGACTTTTTTCAGAATTATTAAATCAGATTCTGATGCAAGGGTGGTATTTACTTCCAGTTATGCAATTAATGATGATAAGTTCAAAAAAGCAAAGAGCATGTCATTAAGAGATTTAATTAACAAGCCAATTGAGTTTGAACAGCTTGAAAAAATGATTAAAAAACATGCAAAATGATTAGGCGATTCCAGAACTAGAAAGAGCGTTTGCTCTTTGAGAATAGTATTTTTGTGCTTCATTGAAGAATTCTAAAAACCATTTCTGAATTTCTTCGTCTCTTTCAAATACCCTATGTAATTTTTGAACTCCTGGATGGATTTTTGTCTTTTTTTGTTTTCTAGTGTATAAAAGATATGTGTAAAACCAATATGAGATTTGATTTGCCAAATCCTCTTCTGAAATAGATTCAAAGTTTCTTCTATATTTTATGTGAATAAATGACATCAGTTCATAGAGAGGAATTTTTGAATCTTGAATCAGATTTGGATTATCAAGTAGCAAACCCTTTGATAAGATTTGAAGCTTGTATACATCGTCGCCTATAATTGATTTAAGATATTCCCACTTTCCAAATATTTTGGGCAAAACCGCTGAATATTGGATTGCCATTTTATCAATATCTGCATTACTTAGATTAAGAACATCCAGGCAGAATAAAATTCCGTGTAAAGATAGTCTGTATTGATCTGATGGAGTTTTTTTGTAGCTCTTTCCATCTTTTACTACGAGGCCAAGCTCTAAAATTCCTGCCGAATGTTTTCCCCTATCAGTGCGACCTATCAGTAATCGACGAAACTCTTTTTCTTTTGTTCTAATTGTTGAAATATCATTATGAAATCGAATTTTTGCCATGTCCCATGTGGTACATGTTCCATTTATGAATAAAATTTGTAATAATTTTTGTACATTCTCGTGATGTTTTATTTTTGAAGTATATGATGAACCATACAGCCGGTGAGCAGTTGGTCGAATATAGTATTTGTATGATAGTAAATTTCCATATCTCGTACCTTGATCCTGAGGCATACCGCATTTGGGTTGGTATTCTGATATAAAACGATATCTTAATTTTATTAGGACATTTTTCCCCTGCTAATGTTGGGCTTCTTAATTTTTTTAGAAGCCCAACGTCCTACTTGTTATTGAGATAATATTCATGCAGAAAAATTTAGAAATACCATACCGCAAAAGGATTGGTAATTTGATATATTCTGGAAATATTGGTATTTCATGAAGCAAACAATAGTTTACAAAAACAAAGGGGAAGAAATATCCGATACATTGGAAGACCAAAAAATAGCAAAGTACCTTGACATCTTGAAGAGATATCAGAGTTTGATTCCGTCAGTTAATAAGCAAACCTAGTGAAACGAACCTTTAACATACGATAAAGGACATGAACTCTATCCACACATGCAATCAGCTATCCTAATTACGTATGATAAAGATGATATCAAAAACGAAGCGGTAGCTTTGTGTGATTCTGCAGGATATCAGATCTTGCATATTATACAGCAGAAATTTCTCCAACGCCAAAAATATGGAATAAGCGAAGAAATTGTTGAAAGGCTAGACACTATTGCTCAGAAATTAAATCCCGATGTCATAGTTTTTGATGAAGTTCTAAAACCGAGTCAGAATTATAACCTTGCATCAAAATTACGAAGAAATATCCTAGACAGGGAAACCCTAATTTTGGAAATTTTTGAGCGCCGTGCTTCCAGTTCAGAGTCACATTTGCAAGTAAAATTAGCACAAATGAGATACGAAATGTCCAGAGCCAAAGAAAAAGTAAGACTTGCAAAAATTGGTGAACAGCCAGGATTTATGGGAATTGGTCAATATGAAGTTGAAACATATCATAATGATATTAAGCATAGAATGCAGACTGTAAAATCAAAATTAGAAAAGGCGGGAAAACAAAGGGAGCTTCACAGAGTTTCAAGAAAAAGACAGGGATTCAAAACAATTTCTCTTGCAGGATATACATCTGCGGGAAAAACTACATTGTTTAATGCCTTGACTGGAGAGACAAAAGAACAAAGCAGTGAATTATTTACCACATTATCAACAACCATAAGAAGAGTTACAATTGATCAAGTGCCATTTTTAATTTCAGATACAGTAGGTTTTATCAGTAAACTTCCGGCATATATGATTGAAGCATTTAGATCAACACTAGAAGAACTACTTTTTACAGATGTTGTAGTGGTGGTGATCGATATTAGTGATTCTGGGGTTAACTTGAGAAAAAAATTTGCCAGTTGCCATAAAACTTTGAGTGAGCTTGGGGTACAACCCGATAGAATAATTTTTGCAATGAACAAAGCAGATTTGGTAGATATGAGTGAGATAAATGAAAAAATTAAAAGCATTGGATTGGAAGAAAGTAAAAAATGGATTCCAGTTTCAGCAAAGTCTGGTGAAAATATTCAAAAATTAAAAGAGTTGATCAAGGAAGTATTAGACGGTCAGCAAACTCCAACAATTATAAAAAATCCATACAAAGAAGAGTTGGAAAAATTTTATGACAATCGAAGTTCTTAGAATAGGTCAAAGAGTAGTCAGAGACGACAGAGTGACTACTCATGTTGCTTTGGTCTCCAGAGCATTTGGAGCATCAAAAATCTTCATGAACGAAGTGAATCCAGAGATTAAAGAAACATTAGAGAAAATTAACGAAACTTGGGGAGGAGATTTTGTAGTTGAGTTTATTGAAAATTGGAAAAGTGTACTAAAAGAAAAAAAGAAGAATTCTGTGAAAATTATCCATTTAACTATGTATGGGACTGAAATAAACCAAATTGACGATAAGATTCAAAATGAATCAAACATACTAATCGTAGTCGGTGCTGAAAAAGTACCCAGAGAAATTTATGAATTATCTGATTACAACGTTTCAATTGGCAACCAACCACATTCAGAGATTAGTGCACTGGCAGTATTATTAGACAGAATACAAAAAGGGAAACAATTTGATGTAAAATTTTCCAATGCCAAAAGAGAGATCATTCCAACAAATGAAGGCAAAAGGGTTATCGTGAATAAAACAAGGGATTAATAATAGATGGAGAAGAAAATAATCGTTGATTGACAAGTACGAAGATCCATTTGTAAGAATTGCCCAAATGATTGGGGGAGATGAATATCTCAAAGTTGCAAGGTCTCTACTAAAAGCAGAAGATGCTACAGATGAAGAGATTGCAAGCTCAACAGGTCTGAGAATCAACATGGTAAGAAAAGTACTGTATGATTTGTTTGGAAAATCTTTGATTACGGGAATTAGGGTCAAGGATGAAAGAAAGGGATGGTTTGTGTACAGATGGCGATCAAGAAGAGAAGAAGTAGAAAATTTTATCGAAAATCAAAAGAAAAAGATTACAGAGAGACTACAACAAAGATTAGATTACGAAAACTCTTCAGAATTTTATCATTGTGGTAATGAAGATTGTCCGAGAGTAACATTTGAAGATGCACTTGAAGGAATGTTCAAATGTCCATCCTGTGGCAAAGTTCTTAATTTAAAGAAGAATGACAAGGCAAAGAAAGCGTTTGCAAAGAAAATTGATGAAATTAAAAAAGACATGCAACAAACTTTCTAAATCAGACAAAAAACATTCAATATTGTAGAAAAAACTAATTAGAAAAAACCCATAGATAGATTATTGAATAAAGTTATTACAGTTCCAAGTTTTTTTCTTTTTGTCCTAATTTTTTGTTTAGTTCAAAACGTTTACGCCTCAGAAATTCAATTTGATCAGAATGTTTATCCAATTCCAAATGACGGCTCAGAGTTAAAAATTTCCATTAGAGTTATTGATCAGGATTTCAACATCTCACCCAATGGAATTGATACCATTGCACAAGATGTCACAGGAGAGCCAGGAGTAGGACCAATCAAGATATCAGTTGTGAGAGGAGAATCAGTTGTTTTAGGATACGCGGGGGGAGAAAAAAGCAATAATGGAAAAATAGATTCTCACCCTCTTGCAAGTACTCCGGAAGAGAAAGCAAAGGTCAGGCAGTTTGGGCCAATCCAAGAGATTTCACCACAATCGGGAATTTTTGAGTTTGAAATTAGATTAAGAAATACTGATGGTCCTCAGAGTTCTAAATGTCCAACAATTATCACATTTTCAGGAATTAAAGAAGGCGATGGTTCCTCAGAAGTTAGATTCGATGACACAGTAGGTTCATCACAGCACTGCATATTACAGGGGGATGTCATTAAAGTAGAATATTCTGATCCTGTTGATTATTCTGGAAATTCAAGAAGAGTGACTGATTCGGCAACATTTGGCCTTGCAAACCCATCCATAGAATCTAGTTCAACTTCCTTTCGAATAGGTCATCCGTTTACACTTGTTTTATCAGATAATGATTTGAATCTAGACAGTGAAAAGGCTGAGAGTTATTCATTAGGATTGATTTCTTTTAGATCAGATAAAATTAGAATCAGTCTAGGTGACAGAAAAGCAATTGATGCGTTTGAGCCAAGACCTTCTGTATTAAGGGAAACTGGTGAAAATACTGGCTTGTTCTATACTGTACTCAAAATACCCAGAACTATTGATGGGAAAATTATACACATAGGAGAGGAGATTGAATTCGAGTATAGAGATGGCAGTACTTTAGCGTCTGGGTATGTGGGACAAAATATTGAAAAATTTACTCTGGATGGAAGAACTGGAATCAAAGATAATTACACTACAGAATCAATTCAAGATAGTTTCAAATCAGAAAGAAGTAATCGGCCACCATTAGAGCAACATCGAAAAGGAGTATTAATACAAAATATTCAGTGTCCTCCAGATTATGAATTAGTGTTAAAGAAAAGTAACAACACCCCTGCTTGCATTAAATTGGAAAATATAGAATCATTGGTGCAGCGAGGATGGGCCAAAAGAATTTAGTTTATTGCTCAGAAATCTGTTTAGCAATATCTTCTGCAATTTTTTCATAATCGGCTCTGGTCTTACCAGTTTCTTTGAGTTTCTTTGCTTCTATCTCATGTAATTCGGTATCAATTTGTTTTGCAACATATTGCAATCTTGCTTCTGCCATCATGAAAAGACGATTATTTTCTTTCCAGAGGTGTTCGGTAATATGTTCAACATATTCTTTCATATCTGAGATTAACTTTGTTGCATCTCCAGTTGAAAGATAAGTTTTGGTTGATTGTTCCATATTTGATGCAATTTTTCGTGACTTTTCGTGTTCCATAAGCATAACAGCAATAGGACCCATGTTAGTTGGCATGCCTGCTTTACCTAATGCAGGGAAAAATGAATTTTCTTCTTTGCTATGATGGCATACATCAGTAAAATTTTTTGAAAAATCTATTACGGGTAAAAGAATTGATTCAGGAATAGATTTACCACTTTCTAAGAGTTGAACTGTAGTATCCATTGATTTAATGACTTTCTCAATGAGATCGTGATCTTTTCGTAAGGAAGTGGTCGACATACACACGTGTAATTACGGAGTTTAATAATTGTTAATTAGAAAATGAAAAAGAAGGTAATAGCTACTTGTTTGAAAGTTTCTTTGATTTAACAAATGCCCAAATTTTCTTTGTCATTTCACTTGGTGCAATTGGTTTTTTACCAAAGACTTGCTCAACCGTTTCTTTTCGTCCACCAAAGTTAATTGCATAACCGCCAAAGGCTTTTTTCTTAGACTTTGATTTGCTCTTGGATTTTGATTTTGTAGCTTTTGATTTTCTACTAGTTGATTTTGATTTTCTACTAGTTGATTTTGATTTCTTTTTTGTTGCCAAGATCTAAAATTTTACTGTACTATTAGTATAATAACTTACAGTTTACTGTAATGAACTACAAACTCATTTTTGAATTTACTTATATTTTTTAATTTAAATTTCTTGGATTTTTGCATATTCAAAAAACCTTCTCCCCCAACCAGAGAGGTACTGGTTTGACCGCCAACTACAATTGGTGCGATGGTGATAATAATCTCATCAACAAATCCTTTACTGATAAATTCCCAATTAGTTTTACTTCCTCCTTCTAATAATATAGTCTGTATCTTTTGTTTGAAAAGGATTTTTAATAATTTTTGAATGCTGATTCTCTTAGTACCTGCAAAGATTATTTGTAGAGGTAATTTCTTTAACCGATTCAAGTTTTTTTGAGATATATTTTGTGATACAGCAATGATGGTAGGAATTTTTTTGCAAGTCTTGATAATTTTTGAATTGGGTGGAATTTCACCTTTTGAGTCCAGAATTATTCTAATTGGGTTTTTCCCTTTATGATATCTAACGGTCAATAACGGATCGTCACGCAATAAAGTATTTTTTCCAATTAGTATTGCATCGGTTTTTGAACGAAGTTTGTGTACACGGATTTTATCTTTTTTAGAAGAAAGTTTGGAATCTCCACTTTTAGATGCAATCTTACCATCAATTGTCATAGCTGCGCTAAGAATTATTTTTGGTCTAGATCTTACCATGTACTACATTTCCTCCTATCAGAACTGTGCGAATTGTTGATTCAGATGCACGGTGAACAAGCGATGCGTAAGGATTATGCATTGGTTCTAAATCAATTGCATGTTTATCAATCAAAACAAGATCTGCTAACCTTCCACGTTCTATAATTCCAATATTCTTATGTAAAATTGATGAAGCGTTGGTTGTTGCCATTTTAAGAATTAATCTGGGATCAATTCTTTTTTTGTTTAATCCCATTGTAGCTTTCCAAAGATAATCCATCTCTCTAAACATATCAGGGGAATTGATCATTACATTATCAGTTCCTATTGCAATTGTACATTGTGATCTAAGCATTGGAAAAATATTGGGAATGCCTTCTGCTAGTGCAGCGTTTGCTCTTGGGCAAATTACAATACCCCGAGTTTTTTTTGCTGCCAAGTTAAGATCGCTATTGGATGCATATGTCATATGAACTAGAAAATGTGGTTTTAATTTCAGTGCACGTAGTACTTCGGATTTTTTTGTAGTCTTTTTTGAAGTATCTACACTCTGCTTTGTTTCGGCAGCATGGATTGCCCTTAGCTTACTCGTTTTAGAATAGTATCCTAGTACAGAATCACTATTTTCATTAGCACCGCTTATACCCAAACCATCACATTTTGCAAGAATTTTTGTCAACTCTGAAGATTTCTCTCTTGGAAAAAGAGAGTTTTTTCTTATTTGTGCTGGCGAGCTGTAATGCTCAATTCTTCCTAGAATAATTGCTCGAATTGGAATTTTTGATGTTGCCTTACGAATTAATTCTATCCCGTCAAGACCACCTTCCCTAAAATCAACAAATGTTGTAATTCCATTTTTTATCATACTTTTGCAGGTATTTTCTATAAATGCTGAAAGATGGGCAGGGTTCGATTTTTTTAGAATTTTTGGTTTTGCGCCAAACAATGGATGGATTTTTTCATCGACTGTTTTGTTGAGAGTAAAATCTTTTGCAATTGAATCACCAATGTGTGTATGTGAATTGATAAATCCAGGGATTGCCATTAATCCCTCGCAATCAATTACACTTTCATTTGAGCTTGGTTTGATACTATCTTGGATTCTATGAAATTTTTGTTTTGAAATTTGAATACTACAAGATGATTTGTAATGTAATTCTTTACCCAACAAAACACTGAGATTTTTTAAAATCATGACAATTCATAAATTTCAGGCTTTTCTTTTCCGGAATCTCTTATCTCTCTAATAGTATCAAGTGATTTTGTTGCAAGCTTGACTGCTTCACGAGATGTTTTAGCAGTTCCGATTCCACAGTTTAAGGTTATTCCATCTTTTTTTATCATGTCCAGGAAATTTCTTGCTGCAGATTTTGCATCATTTGAGCTTACAACCATAAAATTATCACCACCCATAAAGAATGTCAATGATTTGTAATTTATGAAAAATTCAGACATGGTAGAATAAAGTTTGAAGATCTTAGATGATATTTCATACGGAGACATTGTTTTTCTTTGCGAAGTCAAGTCTTCAACATCAAGATGCATTATTGTAACTTTTGATTCAGACGAACCGTTTAGAATCCCATAGATGTTGTGTTCTTGATTTAGAATTTTTTTTGTTTTTTTCCCCTCGTAAGCCTTTAGATTGGCATCAAATGGATTTTCGGCATGCCCAATGGACATTGAAAGACGGATATCAAATTTTGACTCCAAGTTTTTTTGAATTTCTATATGGTCCTCTAGTTTCAGCCCATTTGATACAACAAAGAATTCATCAGAGCGATTTAGAAATGTAATACAGTTTTTTTTAGAAAATTGAGACTGAATTTCTTTATACAGTGAGGCCTGAAGCATCTGTAATTCATGCTCTCTATCACTGCCTAAAGTCAGGGTCCAAGGGCCATATCCAGTAATTTTGAGAATGGTAAGCTGAATCATTTCTGGATTTTATTTAATTCATTAGAGAGTTTAGAAACTGCCTCAACTGCCCTTTCGGCCACGGGACGAATTCTTGCAAGAGCGTGTCTTTCCTGCATTCCAGGTCCCGTAATACCCAATGATACAGGCTTTTTGTATTTGACGGATAATTCAGTTAAAGATTTTGCAGTTGAATTTGCAATTACTTCATCATGTTTAGTTTGACCTTTTATTATTGCTCCAAGTGTCACTACTGCATCGACATCTTTTTTTTGTAATAATGCATCTACGACAATTGGCATATCATACGCTCCAGGAACAGTAGAGGTATACTTTATGTTTAGTTTTAATACCTCTGCTTTTTCTTTTGCAACTTGAAACATTCTTGATGTAATTTTTTCATTAAACTCCGCAACGACAATGGCAATGTTCAAAATTAATGCACCTTAGCGTATTCTACTAGTTCCTTTCCATCAAGTAAAGGAATACCATTTTGTTTGGCATATTTGGATGCTTTTTCAACAGATAGTGCTGAATAGGTATCTGCATCCATCATTTCACAAATTGCAGTAACGGGTTTAAGACCTGCTAGCTGTGTTAGATAAATTGACATCTCAGTGTGTCCCTGTCTTTTGAGTAAAAGATCATTTGATGCAATCAATAGTGGAACATGGCCAGGAGTCTTAAAAGAAGAAACAAATTTGTTTTTAGGACTTTCAATATCATGTAATTTTGAGAGTTCTTTTATGGTCAAGGCTCTGTCATTATCGGTAATTCCAGTATAGGTTTGATAATGGTTAATAGATATAGAAAATGTAGGATGATCTCCGTATGGAGCAAGCCCCATTATCATATCTTTAGAGTTCTCTTCAAATGTATCTGATAAAATGTCATGCATGTATCTTAATCCAAGTGATTTTCCAAATCCATTGTCAATGGCAAGACATAGTAGGCCGCCTGCATGCTGTCGCATTCTTGCAACATGTTCAGGAGTGATTAGCTCAGCAGCAACTACCATGTCAATTTCATTTTCTCTACCCGCAGAATCATGTAAGAGAACAAATTCGCCTTGCTTTAGTGAATGGATGGCTGCATCTAGTGACATATGAAAAATCCTTTGGTTTCAGATTATAAAGTTTACTAAAAAATTGGTAATTACCACTAAATTTGTAATAAATTAGCCTTATTTTAGAATGTATTTTCCAAGAATGTCAGTTTCAATATTAACCTTGTCGCCTATCTTTTTTGTATGAAAGTTTGTAACATCGATGGTATGAGGTATCAGACAGACTGATGCTAGATTCTTTTTTACATCAACTACCGTCAAACTAATTCCATCTATAGCAATAGAGCCCTTTTTTACAACATATTTTGACAATTTTTTTGGGATTTCAAACCAGACTTGAACTTCCTTTGGTTTTTTGAGAATTTTTTTAATTATGCCAACTCCATCTACATGACCCAATACAAAATGTCCTTCTAGTCGATCATTTGCCTTGAGACTTCTCTCTATGTTTATGATGCTGCCTGGTTTTAGATTTCCTAAATCTGTTTTTTTTGTTGTCTCGTCAATCATCTCAAAATTTGCCTTATTTTTTGCAATTTTAGTAACAGTCAAACACACTCCGTTTAATGCAACGCTTTGACCAATCTTTAGACCTCTGGATTTTGTTCCAAGATCAACTGTCATTTTTACAGCGCTTCTATTCTTACTCTTTTCAATTTTCTCAACTTTACCTATTCCTTCAATGATTCCAGTGAACATTATTCAGATTCTAATGAAATCTATGAAATTATTAAGATTGTGATCGGAGTTTTTTTTCTTCCATATCATTGAATTCGTTCAAACAAAACTGATGAAAGACTGTACACTTGTTGTTTTTAGCATCCTGAAGAATTTTTTTCATATCTTTAACCAAGACTCCTTGTGCTGCTAAAAATGATTCATCTTCTTTTCCCAATTTTACATAAAGAGCTGATTTTGCTTTTTTTGCCTGCTTTATTGTAGGATCAATTTGTTGTACTTTGTCATAGCATTCAATTGATTGCTCAAATTTATTGAGATAGCTAAGTGATACTGCTTTATTCATTAAGGCTGTGATATTATTTGGTTCAAGCTGAAGAGTCTTTTCGTAAAATTCTATAGCTTCTGCATGTTGATCAAGTTCATTTAATGATAATCCCATGCTATTAAGAGTCCAAGTGTCATTTTTATCAATATCAAGCATTTGTTGACAGGATTTTAAAACATCATCAAATTTACGTAGGCGTTCTAAGGCAAAAATTTTATTTTTTAAGGCATATGTATCGGTTGGATTCATCTCCAATACTTTACTTGAATAGTCTAATGCATCTTGATATTGTCCTAAATGAAGAAACGCAGTAGTAATGTTTTGTAAACCAGTCATATCTTTTGGGTTTTTATCTAAAATTTTTTTGCAGTAAATGACTACATCATCAAATTTCTCTGCCTCAAACATTCTGGTAATAGCATTAATTGGATCTAAAAGATCAACCATCTATAATTTGAGAGGATTATCTGCTTTATTAGTATCTTTAAAATCTGTGAGTTCAAATGGACATCGTCAAGTCTTTAAATTATTTTTACGTATTATTACCGATACACTATGCTATACAGTGTAATTTCATGTCCAAGATGTATGAAGAGTGTTAGATTATGGATGACAGATGGCGGAGACAGAATAAAGGCTCAAAAATGTAATCATTGCATGGAGCAATTGTCATAACTAAAATGTAAATCCATCCTTTAACATCACTGCAAGATCCTTTCTAGAATTATCCTTATCAATTGTAAATCGTAAATTTACCATGAGTGTTTCTACCAAAATACATTGATTTTTTGTAAACTGATAATATCTTTCCAAAGCATCTTCAATTGTATTTGCCTTTTTGTATGAAGACCAGAAATTTTCATTCATCAATTCATAGTTTGCCAAAAACTGTCTTATGGGTTCTTGGGCATTAGGAGACGAATTATGCTCTAATAGTTTTAGTAAAATTTCTTCTAATCTATTATCCAAATGTGCATCATGAATTGCCTGATAGATTGATGTTGAGCTCACACTATCAATACTCTATAATAAAATAAAACAATTGAGATAGGACGACGAGGAATTGTTCTCTATCCCAGGAGGAACCACGGATAGAGTTAGTGCTTTGCTTTTTCTAGGCCTTCCTAGACAATTACCTTGACACAGCACTGAACATTGATAGAAGAACTATCATTGTTGTCCTCGTCAATATAATTACGTGAAAATGATATTTAAGGTAATTTGATTAAAAAGTGAAAATTTGTTTAATTTAATAATACTTTTTCAAATGAGTTTATTGAGAATATCAATTACCCTTCAAATATAATGATCGCCTATTTTATGTATGGCATTAGTATTTGCAAGATTTTCAACAAATGACATCATAGAACTCGCTCAGAATCCAAAATACTCTAGAGAACTGGAGAGAGTTTCATATGGCGAACTGGAATTAATCAACGAAAAGATTGGTAAAATAATTTCTGAATCCCACTATGATCAAAAACTCTTTGAGAAATTGCTTAGACTGCGAAGCTATATCGTATCAAAGTTGTGGTCAACGTGAAGAGTGAAAAAACTGTTAGTGCATATGTACTAATTACTTGTGATAAGGGCACAGAGGAATCAGTAATTGAAGAGATAAGACATGTTGATTATGTGAAAGAAGTTCAGGAGACATTTGGTGCATACAACATTATTGCAAAACTTGTTTCAAGAAAGGCTGAACTAATTAAAAAGGCAATTTCTTGGCAAATGAGAAAAATCTCAAATGTAAAATCAACATTATTGCTAATGGAAGTATAGAATTATTGCTTTTTAATTAATTCAAGTAAAGCTTTAGCTTGCTTATAGTGAACCTCATCTATCATTTTTCCCTCAACTGTTGTCGCTCCTTTTCCTTTCTTAGTCGATTCAAGATATACCTGACAAACTTTTTCTGCCCAATCAATTTCTGGTTTGCTTGGATAGAATATTTCATGAGTAATTTCAATTTGATCTGGATGGATTAAGCTTTTTCCAGAATATCCCAAACTTTTTCCAATTTTACAGTCCTCAACTAGTCCTTCTTTGTCTTTAAGATCCTGCCATATGGCATCAATTGATGCTATGCCAGCAGCTTTTGCATCAAGTGAAACTTTTGATCTGGCATATTTTGCTCCCTCAGGTTGTTTTGTATATTCTATTCCCATATCATTTAGTAGATCAAACACTCCAAAGACTATGGCACAGACACGTTTTGAGGCAGAAGATATTTCATAGCAATTAACCACGCCTTCTGCACTTTCAATGGATGGTATAATTTGGATGGGTGTTATCTTACGTTTTTTTTCTATTTTCAAAAGAATTTTTTCAATTTTTTTGAGTTCTTTTGTGTTGTTTACCTTTGGGATTACGATTCCATCAATCCCTTTTTGGATTACAGAATCAAGATCTTTTGGAATTTTTCCAGATATAGGAGAATTCGTTCTGACATATACTGCAGGTTTGTATTCAGACCTTGATTTTAGGGCATTTTTGATCAAATTTCGAGCATTATTCTTTTCATTTTCAGGAACAGAGTCCTCAAGATCAAAGCAGACAATATCAGCAGTCATTGATTTTGCTTTTTCCAAAAAGCGTTCGTTGTTTCCTGGAACAAAGATAAGACTGCGAAAGAGCCTAGACATAATGTAACTCTAATCATTTAGCCACATTAAGATTTTGGTGATTGTAGTTGGTTATTTTGTGATTACTTGGTATGCTGCCTTGTTTAATCTATTCATTATAGCAAAACCCAAGTCATTATCAGCAATCTCTTGTATTATGAGGATGTCAATTTTTTGGCTATCAAACTTTCGAAATACAGAAAACAAATTTTTTGCAATTTCTTTGGGATCTGTCCCAAGAAAAAGAGTTAGATTTGATTTGTATTTCTTGTTTTTCTGTGTGGTAACTATACCAACTCTTTTTTTCTTATTTTGGTACCTTTTGACAAGCTCTAAAATTCTTTGATCAATATTTTTGATAGAGTTTTTTAATAAAATTACTCGTGCGTTAGGAGTATAATGCTTGTATTTCATTCCAGGAGATCTTGGCTTTGAAATCTTTGTACGTTTTCCAGTAAGGCTTTGATCTAGTTTTATTTTTATTATTCCTTGAAGATTCTCTTTTGTAATTTTTCCAGGCCTTAACAAGATTGGAACTTTTTTTGTAATGTCTAGAACCGTAGACTCTAGACCAATGTCTGTAGTACCTCCATCGATTATGGCATCAACTCTTCCATAAAGATCATCTATTACGTGTTTAGCAGAAGTTGGACTAGGTTTTCCAAATAAATTGGCAGATGGGGCTGCAACTGGAACACCAGATTCTTTTATCAATAATCGTGCAATTTTGTTTGAGGGAATACGTACTGCTACTGTTTTTTGGCCACCAGTGGTAGTATCAGGTACATTTTTTGATTTTTTTACAAGGATTGTTAGAGGTCCTGGCCAATATTTGCGCGTAATTTTTTTGGTTAATGGTGGGATTTTGTCAGTTAGGATTTGCAGATCATCATACTTGTTTATGTGAACAATTAACGGATTATCAGCAGGTCTTTTTTTTGCTTTGAAAATTTTTTTTACTGCCTTTGTATTTAGTGCATTTGCGCCAAGACCATAAACAGTTTCAGTTGGAAAAGCAACCGTTCCACCGTTTTTGATAATTAATGCAGCTTGACGAATTTTGTTTATCTGAGGATTCTTTGGATTTATTTTAATTATTTTTGTTTTTGACAAGAATTAGTTTTTATTTTTACTACTCTGGTTTCATTAAGATTTTGCCAAAGAATTTACCTTGAAGCATTTTGGTATGTGCCTCTGCAGCTTGCTCAAATGTGTATATTGAATCGATTTCAGCTTTAATCTTGCCCTTACCCATCCAGTACAATCCTTGCTCCATCTCTGCTTTTGTTCCTTGAGTTGAACCTAAGACATTGATTCCTTTGAAGAATATGTGTCTAAGATCAATTTGAGCATCATAACCGGTTGTTGCTCCACAAGAAACTAGGGTACCACCATAGTTTAGTAGAGTCAATTGTTTGTTAAAGTGAGTCTGACCAATGTGATCAAAGGTAAGATCAATTCCTGGTCTTACACCAGTTTTTGATGCAATCTCTTTAGTAATTTTATAGACTTCTTTGTTCCAGTCATCTTTTCTGTGATCTACTGCATAATCTGCTCCTAATTCTCTACACTTGTCCAGTTTATCTGGACTTGCAGTTGCAATTACAGTACAGTTGTAAAGTTTAGCAATTTGAATACCAAAACTTCCTACTCCAGAACCACCACCCATGATAAGAACAGTTTGTCCTGGTGTGATTTTTGCTCTGCCTACTAACATGTGCCATGATGTTAGAATTGTCATGGAAGCTGCTGCTGCATCTTCATATGACACACCTTCAGGAATTTTTGAAACGTTTGTCTCTGGTAAATGAACTAGTTCACTGTATGCTCCCCATAATGGACCTGTCTGGAATCCCCAGACTTGTCTTTTGGTACAGTCATACTCTCTACCAGAGGTACATAATTCACATACTCTACATGCAAGATTTGAGTGAGAAACTACTCTATCTCCGACCTTGAAATTTGTAACATCTTCTCCAACAGCAACTACGTCACCTGCTGCATCAGAACCAGAAATATGTGGTAATGGGATTGCAATAGGTACGCCTCTCATTCCCCAAATATCGTTATAATTGAGAGCTGCTGCCTTTAGTTTTAAAACTACTTCGTTTGATTTTGGTTTTGGATCATCAATATCTTTTACTTTAAGAATTTTAGCATAATTATCATCAGGAGCATATTCTTCATAGACTACTGCTTTCATGAGGTTACTCTGATTTTCCCCTAATTATATTTTCTTAGCGACGATTTATCTTGAAATCTCGTTTGGGTTGCTGGGTGGATAATAGTATCTGTTTTAGCTGATCGTCTGTGATGGGGGATCTAATCTTTCCCTGTGATGCCATGCCAATGATATAGTTTTCAATCATTCCTGCAAGATCTGGTTTAACCATCCTAACATTGTTTAAGCGAAGTCTTGCTTCTGAGTCAAGAATTTGTTTTAGAATGATTTCCTTTTGGGCTGAAATCTCTGCCTCGCTTGGATTGTCTTGATTTTCAGATTCATCCGAATTTGGATAACTCATTTAATCACTATGAATAAACTTTCAATTCTGGTTTTTCAGCAGATAATTCTTTGAGGATTTCAGTTGCTAGCTTGTCTAGTTTTTGCATTCCTTGTTTTGATGCAACTCTTCCTTTCTTCTCTACTTTATCAAGATAACCTAATTTTTCTAATCCGTGAATTGCATTTCTAATAATTGCGCCACTTGCATCTTTGTGGTGTCTTGCTCCATATCCCAATGGCTTTCCTCCGCCGTATTCCTTACATAGTTCATTAACACCAACTGGTCCGTGCAAGTAGATTTTTCTTAAAATCGATGCACATCTAGTATGCCACCAATCTTTGTCTTGAGGAGGTTTGTCAGCATGTGCTCCGGTCTTAACAAATGAGGCCCATTCTGGTGCTGGAATATCTTCATTTTTTAGAATATCTGCTAATCTGCTAATCAACATATCAGCTGGTACGTCATAGACCTTTGCCATAGAGTGAAAAACTCTCGTATGGTCTTATAAATCATTGAGGGATTGTGCCTAGTTGGTTATAATAGACTCAAGATCGAGGAGGAATAATTTTTCTGTAAGTATGGCCACAAAAGTTGCAAGTTATTCTTACTGATTTAATTGAAGATCTTCCTACCCGAATCTTTGAATTTATTCCCGGTGCGATAAAGCTTTTACATTTTTTGCAAAAGGCCATTCTAAGCTCATATGGCATCCGGATTTTATGCCTCATGCTTATTTTTCTAGCAAGTAATGCCTGTCTTTGAGAGAGCACTGGATCAGTCTTTGCATTGTCAATTGCAATTTGAACTAACGTCCTCATACGGTTTAATGCTATTTCTCTAAGATCTAACTTCACACAAAAACAATATTCTATAATTTAAAAAATTGATCTATTCAAAATTTAGTATGCAGTCAGCGGGATTCGAACCCGCGTCACAGGGTTGGAAACCCCGAATACTAACCAGGCTATACTATGACTGCATAAGGAAGCAAACTCTACAGCCTACATAAAAATTGTTTTTTCATACTCGTATAGGATCCTACTAATCACAACATGAGCTTCAAATGATTGCTCCCCTATCGAGTAGGTCCTATCAATGTGTTGAGTTATTTCATCTGAAAATGCTCCTTTTTGGAAACCACCGACTATAAGACATGAATCATCTAGTTCTTTGCCTACTGATTGGTAATTGCTTGGCATTCCATCTGGTGATAATGCAATTACACTTTTTGGCTCTATCATTTCGATTAATTCATCAAATGTCATCTTTTTTAGCTCCATCAATACAGAATCATCTGTTTTGATTACTTTGTCTTTGAACAATTTTTCTATAATTCCTGCAAATCTGTGATAAGATTTTGGTAGTCTTACGTTATCTCCAAGAATGATAACTTTGTTATCAACTGTATGCACGTAAATTTCAATTTCATTTTCATGGTACAATGGAATGCTTGTTGCAGCTAGCAAACACAGATGAACAATATCTGGCCTGCCGCGTTTAATTTCATTTTCTAGTCCTTTCATTGCAGCAAAATGCCATGAATTATCCAATAATATCTCTGAGGGATATTTTCCTAATTTTTTTGCATGAGATTTAATTGAGATATGTGATTGTAATTCTCGTGGGACTAGCTCAAGTGATGATTCTGCAATTATTAATGACAGCATGTTTAAGACAACGCTGAGATCTCTTTTTTAAATTCATTCCATGATGGTTTTTCGTTTCCATCTTCACTTATCAGACCTGCACTACAGATATAATTTCCTAGTCGTTCTGCAACAAATTCACTACTACCAAAACCTGAACCTCCACCTACTGAAACTGCACCCTCTAGTTCTTCTGCATTAATTATACAGCTACCATCTGGTCTATCATACATCCTATACCATGTTACAAACTCGATTTGATTTTCATTTTCGTTGAAAAATTCGTACACTTGATTTACAAATTGTGTTTGATCAAATTCGTTTCCTTCTACGTGACTAGATGTACTCCAGCTTATCTCAAAGAGTGCAACCTGCTTGTTTTGTGCAAGCTCAAATGCCTTGTCTAGGTCTGCTCTTGCTTGATATGGAGTTTTTACTATCTCATTTAATGCATCTACTGGGAAATAGCTAAATGCAACAAAATCGCCTATGGACAATTCCTTTACTACATTTTCGATATTTTTGTTGAGAACATTATGCAAGGCAAAAGAGTTTCCAATTTTTACATCTGGGTGTTTTTCCTTGATTCTATCATAGACATTGTTAAAGAGGTCTCGATAGATTGGAATTTCTCCTTCTTTGTATCTAAAGTGCTCATCTGTGTCACCAGATATAATCAGGGTATCAATGATGTCATATCTTGATAGTACTGCATCAAGAACATTTACCACATTGTCTTCTGATACTGTGATCAAGCTTGGTTTTCCTATCCAGTCAGGAAATGGTCCAAGTGTTTTTCCGTTTACAATTGAAAAGTAAAGAGTAACTTTGAGATTATTTTTTTTATTAAAGCTCATGATAATGTCTGACTGCTTCCAATCAAACTGACCCTTTTCAGGTTCTATCATATCCCAAAACATGTAGACATTACTTCTTCCAATGCCTGTGGAAGCTGCTTGTGAATAGATCTCATCTAATTCTGGCAGGGTTGTAGTTGTTAATGGTGTATTGATGACCAATCCTAATTTTTCATTAGTTGATTGATTGGAATTTGGTTGGGATGGCATTAATGCAAATGCTGCAGCAATTCCAATAATTACAGCAGCAGAGATGCCGCCAATAATGATCTTATTCACAGTTCTTGGCTGTGAAAAAAGAGAGGTAAAAAAGTTGTGATACTTTTAATCGAGAATATAGATTGGGATAGTTTATTACAGTTACAGTCAGTTGATATGATGGGTTAGAGACCAGGATCGATATCTTGGAGGTTCTGTCCTTCCATAATAAGGAACATTGTCCTCACTACCCTGGTCTGTTATCATTATACATAACGAGATCGATATCTTGGAGGTTCTACTTCTTTTATGGAGGAAGTATTGTCCCCACTACCTCGTTACATACGATAACTGTAATGTTTCTAATGCTTGTTTTCTAGCCTGATGTACAGCCGCTGAATCCGCATTCTATGCAGATACTGCAACCCTCAACGAACACCAAATTGTTCTTGCATGTTGGGCAAAGGTTTTCCTCAGATGTCTCCTCAGATAGATTCTGCTCAACAGGCGTCTCTTCTGGTGTTTTGAGTTTCAAGGCGTCTTGTACTTGGGTTTTTACGTATTGGTTTGCTAGTGCATTTGACACATAGTCAGTGACATAGTTGCTTGGAGTTACTGTGAATATTTTTTCAGCCTTTTCACTAGTCATGTGAAGAACTTGTTTGTGTCTGGAACCATCACGATAAACTGTGATGCCTTTCAAGCCAAGCTCATGTGCTAGGAGATATGCTGCTTTGACGTCATCTGCAGTCACATCGTATGGCATGTTAATTGTTTTAGCGATTGCATTTCCAATCCACTCTTGCCATACTCCTTGGGCCATAAGATGATCAGCCCAATGAATATCCATTGCTGTGACAAAGATGTTTTGCATCCACTCTGGAATTTCTGGAATTCCTTTGAGTGAGCCATAGTTGTCAGCAATTTTTTCAAGTATCTCTTCGCTGTACAATCCATTGTCTTTGAGTGCTTGCTCAATGATTTTGTTTGTGTAAAAGAAGCGACCAACAGTTACTCTCTTTTCAAACACTAGTGCAAACATTGGTTCCATTCCATTAGAACAGTCTGCAATCATTGATAGTGTTCCAGTGGGAGCGACAGTTGTTGTCAGTACATTTCTAATTCCGTGCTTTTGGATCTTTTGGATTAATGCATCCCATTCAAAGCTGTGTTGCTCTTTTGGACGTTCATAGTATCCAGCAATTGGAATCTTTCCTTCTGGATATTCTGTCTTTGAGCAAAGTGGGAATTCTCCACGTGACTTTGCTAATGCAACACTCTCTTCCATTGAATAGTATGAGAGAGCTTCTGCTAGCTTTGATTGAATTTCATATCCTTCTTTAGAGTTGTATGGGATTCGTAGTTTGTAGAGTAGATCTGCAACTCCCATTACACCCAATCCAATTCTTCTTGATTCTTTTGATGCAGTATCAATGTCTTTTACTGGATACAGATTGACATCGATGACGCTGTCAAGGAATCGAGTTGTCTTTCGAATTGTTTCTTCATATCTTTGCCAATCAAATTCGTATTCACCATCTGCTTTGCGTTTTACAAGATTTGACAGATTGATGGAACCCAAGTTGCATGATTCGTATGGATACAAGCTTTGTTCTCCACAAGGATTTGTTGCACGGATTGGTCCGCCTCTTGCTTTTGCAAATACATTGTATTTGTTGATTTGATCAAAGAAGATCAAACCAGGTTCGGCACTCTTCCATGCAGACAGTGCAATTAGATCAATTAGTTGATGTGCATTAATTTCTCTAACTGGTGCTCTGTTGCGTGAGCTTCTAAGCATGTACTTTCCGTCTGTGGTATTTACAAGTGAATGCCAGAAATCTTCCCAGATTCCAACACTTACATTGAAATTCTCAAGCACGCCTGGCTGAGTCTTGTTTGTGATGAATTTTTCAACATCAGGATGCCATGCTTCGATAATTCCCATGTTGGCACCACGGCGTTTTCCACCTTGTTTTACCACTTCTGTGACTGTATTGATAATATTCATGAAGGATACAGGACCTGAAGCAACACCAGATGTTGATGCTACAATGTCACCTTCTTGTCTAAGATCAGAGTAGTTGATTCCAACTCCACCTCCAGATTTGAAGATTAGTGCTGCATCAGATGTTGATTTCATGATTCTTTCCATATCGTCTGGCATGTCTAAGACAAAGCATGCAGATAGTTGTCCCAAACGTCCACCAGCGTTCATCATTGTTGGTGAATTTGGCAGAAAGTCTTGTGAAACCATCAGATCATAGTATTCTTTGATTCTGTCTGCATATCTGTCTAGTTTCTTTGCAGCTAACATTGTCAGAAGATCTTTGAAGCTTAGCTTCATCTGACCTTTGTTTGCCAAAGTTATGTAGTGGTTAATCATGGCTCTAAAGTGCCATTTGTTAAGATAGTAATCACCTATCTTGAATTTGTAATCAAAGCTGTCTAGTTTATCTAGATATGCTTCTGCCTCTTCGAGGTTTTGTCTTTTGTTACCATCTTTTGCAAAGAGTTCTGCATCGTACATTAAATCTCCAATGCCAATTAAGATGGCCACACGCTCAAACATTTGACTGGGACTTTCGGTAATCTCATTTTTGTTATTTCGTAGGAGATATCTTGAAGCCAAAACTCTCAGGCAGTTTAGATCAAATTTCTTTGCTACTGGATCTAATGTCTTTGTGTTAAGAACCTTGAATTTCTCATCTCTAACTTTTCTACGTTCATGTCTATACAAAATGTAGGCCTTGGCGATTTCACTGTGACCGTTCTCGATCAAAGTTGACTCTACCATGTCCTGAATATCTTCAACGCTTGGAGGTCGTGAAGCAGAAAATCCTTGTTCAAATAATTTTCTTAGTACTCCCTCTGCGAGTTGATCTGCTAAACCACGGTCGGCTTCAGACGTGGCTGCTAATGCCTTGTAAATGGCATTTGAAATTTTATCTTTATTGAAAGCCACAACCGATCCATTTCGCTTGCGGATCTCTCCGATAGAACTTTCTATTTGTGAATTATCCAATCTATAATCTCCCCTCCAGTGGTATGATTTACTGTGGTTATAACTTGTGTGGCCTAAAAAAATTCATCAGGATCGATTTTTGATTTAAAATTATTCACACCGGTACTATGAACTTCATAACGGTACGATTTTCGACTTTGAAAAATTTTTGATAGGATCTAAAATTTGATCGTAAAATGACGAAAAGAATTATGAATTTACGAATTTCAGATAATGTAAGGTGACTTGCAGGAAGGACATTTGTCGCCTAATTTCTCATCTTTAAAGCCACATTCGCCACAAATTGAAACGTGTTTTACTGGTTTGAAGGAGGATGTTAATTCTCCAGTCTTTTCTATTGCCTTTTTGATATCATCAATCTTTGCATCATCGTCGATCTGAAGACTAACAAGTAATCCTCCATTGAGCATTTTTGCAAGCTTGTTGCATTCAGAGATTTGCTCACTCTTTGCAGTTAGTCCATCTACCTCAGATGCATTAAGTGTGAATCCTTCAGAGTAAGAATCAGAGTCAAGATCTTTTAGTACAGAATTCTTTCCGTATTTTTCTCCATCAAGTGTTGAAAATCTTATAGAGCCGTCACTTTCTGTCATGCATATTCTAACATCATCACCGAGTTCTTTTCCTTTTTTCTTTGCAACTTCAACTGCAGTTTCAATTACTTTGTGTAAGATGTCACGACCTTCTTTGTTGTCTTGGTAACCAAGAATGTTAAAAACTGCTTCATTTAGTCCGACTAGATTCAATACAATTGAAGCAGAACCACGTTGCATGTACTGTGTATTCTTTGCAAGAATTGGATTAAGACCACGTCGAGTTAGATCAGATATGTCTTTCTTTCTTAATGCCATAGATGACAAGGCAGGTTTCATTAGAAGAGCTAATCTTGCTCTAAAGTACGTCTCATCCTTGTTTGACTCAAATGCAAGTCGTGGCAAGTTAATTGAAATTGAATGAAGATTAATGGAAAGAGGAGTAGAGTTCTTTGTTTGTACGTTGGCAATTCCCTTGTTAGATACTAATCCTTGAGAGAAGATTACTTTGCCACCAAGTGTTACAATTTCTGCAAGATCAGCAGAGACATCAGACAATTTTCCTTTTTCATAATCAATAATCAAACCAATCTTTGGAATAGGTGTAATTCTTGCATAGTTTTTGTATGCGGTGATAATTGCAGAGTTTATCTTAGCATCAGAGCCAAGTTGGACTCTAAATGAAACAATTGTTGGATTTTTGTTATACTTTGAAACAGTTGAAGCAGTTGCAAACGCATCTGCAAGTTTTTGCTCAATGTCTCCAGAATTCTTTGCATGTTTTGTCAGTAATTGCGCCAATCCATCCATTACAACCTCTTGTGAGGCTTCTTTTGAGATGAGTGAAATCAACATGGAAAGTGTTGAGGTTAGATCATCAAGGTTTTTGGCAGATGGTATTCGTGAGACATCTAGGAATTTTCCTCCAAGGTTAAGGCCATCATCGATTAATTCCTTAATATTTACAAAAATTGCATCAGGCAAGAGTGACCAAATTCCAGGATTCGTAATGTGTAGGTCTCCTGACAAGTGTGAATCTGCCACGTCCTTAGGCAGGGTATTTGTGAGTAAATGCTCAGCAAAGACTACTTGGCCTGTCTTGTAGAGTAGGCCTTCTGCGCCATTATCGACATTATCAATATTTGAGAGCATTTCTTGCACATCAAATACTGGCAGTCCAAGTCTGGCCAGTTTATTGCGATATTCCTCATGACCATGTTCCAATAAAACAGAGTTAACCATTTCACGGATCAGAGAGCCGGTAAGATATGTTGTTTGATATTTGTAAATTCTGTTTTCAACTTCTTCTGTAATTTTTTGTGCTAACTCTAATGGTAAGCTTCCCTCACGGACAAGGGATTGTATAATTTTATGAGAATTAAATTCCTCAATTGATTCATGTGATGTTCTAACATACATTTTGCCGCTTTCGATGATGGAGCGTTCTTCAATCTGTCTGGCAAGACTTAGAACTAATTTGCCCAAATTTGTAATGGTGTATCTTCTCTCAGATTTGTTTAATGCAACAAGGGATTGTCTCAATAATTTTCTAAGATGGTATGCAAATTTACCACTCTCTTTTTTTGATTTGAATCCAGCAAGGGACTTTAATTCTGAATAAGTTAAAGGACCCTTGGAATTTAAAATTCTTAAAATGTCTATACGGTTTGGACTGGCCATAACGGAAAAGATCATCCGTACACGTTTTGATGTGGATTGCAGTATGCCGCCCCTCTTTGGCTCCGCTACCCCCTCGCTCAGTTCCATATCCATGTCTACAAGGTTAGGAGTAAATAAGATTTATGACTGCATCATTTTTGGATCCAATAAGATCAGTTTTTGATCCAACTGGATCAATTTTGGATCTAATTAGATCATTTTTCGGAAACTGGATCAGTTTTTGGATCAAAATTGATAATTTTTGTAAAACTAGATCAGTTTTCTTGTACATCTAATGAAAATTCAGATGTTGAAAGTGCTTGTCCACAAGAAGGACATTTTCCACTGTATGGATTCATGACATCTTTTAGAGGTTTGAGCATTTTCATACTTGTGATCTTTTCACCGCATTTTCCACATGTTACATCTACTGACATGTATCAAAATCGTTTAGTTGTAATAATTAGAAAACTGCTCTGATTTTTTTAATAATTTCAATAAATTATTTTATTGCTTTTCTATGAGGATTCCCCGTTCATCAAATCCAGTGATTTTAGCTTTGGTACCAACTGGAAGATCTGCTGGGGTTTTGATGTTTGCCATAAAGCCAGAAACTCGCAGTTCTGAGGAGTCTAATTTGAGAACAACCCAGGCATAAGGTGTGTATTTCTCAAAGCCAGCAGGAGGCACTGTAATTATGGTATATGTGGCAACAGTTCCTTGTCCTGGAAGAATGGCATTTTCAAACTCCTTTGCACCACAGTTTTGGCAATAGTATACTGTGGATAAATGGAGATGATTGCATTTTGTGCATTTTCTAGCAAGAATCTTGCCTGCTTTTGCTTGCTCTACAAATTCTTGTTTAGCTGACATTTCTTACACACTTTGGAAAATATGAACTGCACAACTGGCACCTGTAGCACCAAAGTTTTGAGTTAATCCAATTTTAGCATCCTTAACTGTTCTATCGCCAGCCTTTCCTGTTAATTGCTCATACACCTCAACGACTTGGCCAACGCCGGTTGCTCCAATTGGATGTCCTTTTGATTTTAATCCACCTGATGGATTGATTGGAATGTCACCGTTACGAGAAGTTCTTCCCTCTCTGACTGCATCAACTCCTTTACCTTTTTCAAAGAATCCAAGATCTTCACTGTCAACAATCTCTGCAATTGTAAAACAATCATGTACTTCTGCAAAGTCAACATCTTTTGCTGTAATTCCAGCCATCTTGTATGCTGCTTGTGCTGCAAGTTTTGTACTTGGAATTGTTGTCATATGTTCACGACCTTGCAGTGCTGCAGGGGATCCACCCCTACCAGAACCAATTACTTTAACATAATCACCACCATGTTCCTTTGCAAACTTTTCACTACATAGAATAACAGAACTTGCACCATCAGAGAATGGACAGCAGTCATATAGCTTTAGTGGGCTTGCAACAACTGCAGAGCTTAATACATCATCAATTGTAATCTTTTTTCGCAAGTGAGCTTTAGGATTCAAAAGACCGTTTTCATGATTTTTTACTGCAACTCTTGCAAAGTCTTCCTCTGTTGCTTTAAACTCTGTAAGATATGCTCTTGCCATTGATGCAAAGAGTCCTGGAAATGATGCACCAGCTTGTCCTTCATAAAAGAAATCAGAACAATATGAAAAATATGTTGTAGTCCACTCTGTTCCTGTATGAGTTACTTTTTCAACACCGGTAACTAAAACTGCATCATAAAATCCTGCAGCTACATTTGCAAATGCTTCTCTAAATGAAACTGAACCGCTTCCACATGCAGATTCTATTGATAAAGATGGCTTTTCAGGTATGCCTAGGTTACTCATGACTACTGGACCAAGATGAACCTGCTTGTCTGCAACTCCAAAAACGTTTGAAATGTAACCTGCTTCAATTTCTTTTGGCTCAATGCCAGCACTTTCAATAGCTCCAACTGAAGCTTGTACTGTGATATCAGAAATACTGTCTTCTAATTTTCCATATTTGGTACTTCCCGCACCAAGAACACAAACCTTTTCCACAAATCTGGCTGACCTCATTCCCTATAAAAATCGTTCAAGCATTTACATGGTATAGAATTGAAACAAAAGATGATGTTACAAAGTCAAACCCAGATAAGAAAGAGCTCCAAGTCCCGCCATTCCATTAGGATAACAAAGAAAAAGACTTTGACATTAAAAGACGAAATTAACCAGTACTTTGATGAAAACGGATACCTATCCTACTCCACAAAGAAGAAGAAATATGTCATTTTAGGTACAAACTCCCCAAAGGATGGGTTACTGGAATGCCCAGAGTGCCACGTGGGGCAATTAATGGTAATTAGATCCTATAAAACAAAAAAGAGATTCATGGGTTGCTCAAACTATTACAATGGGTGTAAGGCATCATCACCTCTTTTGCAAAAGGCCATGCTAAAGGCAACAAAAATTCCATGCAAGTTTTGCAGCTGGCCTACTATCATCTTTAGATATTCGCGAAAAGAAAAATGGATAAAGCGTTGTGCAAACTTTAATTGTTCTGGAAAGAAAAAGGCCTAGTGTATCAATAGACGTCTTTTCTTCGATTTTTTAATAATGGTAAAACGGTACGGGTTTTTTTGATCTCTTTTAGTGAGATATCTGCATATGCTATGCCCTGTCGTTTCTTCATGTCAACAAGAATCTTGCCAAATGGATTAACAACTAGACTTCTACCGCAGTAAATGTTGCCTACTTGATCAGGTGCAATTACATAACATCCGTTTTCAATTGCTCGCGTTTTGTTTATAGTAATCCAGTGATCTTCTTTCATCTCACCCTTTACCCATGCAGATGGTGCAACTAGAATTTCAGAGCCTGCAAGCGTCAAATTGCGAGCCATCTCTGGAAAACGCAGATCATAGCAAATCAGCATTCCAATCTTTCCAATACTGGAAGAAGTCGGCTTGGAAATCTTGGAACCAGAGGTCATTTTGGTAGATTCTCTAAAACCCAGTGCATCATAAAGATGGATTTTTCGGTATTTTGATACAACTTTACCATTTTTATCGATAACAAAAGAGGTATCAAAGACCCTGTCCTTTTTGTTGCTCTTTTCATACATGGTGCCTATCACTTGAATTGAGTTTAACTTGGCAGCCCTTGCAATTGATTTTACAAAGTTTCCAGAAATCGTTTCTGCTTCATTTGCGAGATCTTTTGGTGTTTGTGATGAAGAGGTATAGAACATCATAAATTCAGGAAATGCAACCAGTTTTGCTTTTTGTTTTGCAGCCTTTTCAATATAGTTTAAAATTTTTTTTAAATTTTCTTCCTTTTTTGTTGATGCCTTGAATTGTACAAGTGCAATCTTTGCCATGATTCTGATTAAAATAAATGAAATAAAAACTGTCTTGATCAGTTTTTAATTCAGATGTATCATTTTTAGACAAAAATATGGAAAAACTATGCCAAACTATGCCAAAAAATTTTTGCAATTGGTTTTGTGTTTACCCAAGGTCAATAATGCGCTTAATTATTCTTAGACATATCAAAAACACATTATAATTAAAATCGCCACAATTTGCTAGGGGACATTCGTAAATTAATCAAGTCATCAATTAAACAGGATCAATTCGAAAAAATAATTAAGGCATCATCATATGTCTGCCCATCATGTTTTGCCATTGGGTGTTGTTTCCCATATAGTTCATCATTCCCTGATGCTGCATCATTTGATTTACCATTTGTTGTTGTAATTGAGGATCATCCATCATGTGATTCATCATGGGTTGCATCATCTGGTTCATGTGTTGTGGATTGCTCATCATCATGTTATGCATTTGTTGCATAGCCTGTGGATTTTGCATCATGGTATTCATCCATTGGTTCATTGCTTGAGGATTTTGCATCATTTGATTATGCCACTGATTCATCATCTGTGGATCATTCATCATTTGCTGCATCTGTTGTGTGGTCATCATGTGAGTTGGTTGGTTAGACTGCAAGGTTACATGGTAAATCCCAAAACCCGCAAAGAAAGCCCCTATCATTATGCCGACCCAAACGTATTGGCTAACCATGTTTTGTAATATGATCTATTCTTTATTTACCATCATCTAGTTATCATAATTGATTCTCAAAAAGAAAAATAACAACAGTCAATAGAATAATCCTAATTTGAAATGATCCTTCATTTGTTCTTCTCTTAAATCCCGATGTGTAAGAAAGTGTATTAGTTTTGGTTTTATGTTAAATGATAAAATCTATTCAGTATCCATACCAGGCATCCCACCCATTCCTCCTGGTGGTGCTGAATGACTTCTTGAGGAGGCTACAATATTATCAATTCGTAAAATCATGTTGGCAGTCTCTGTGGCAGATTTTATTATCTGCTCTTTTACCTTAACTGGTTCTATGATTCCTAACTTTTCAAAATTTGCAACAGTTCCATTAATGACATCAACGCCGGCAAACTTTTCTCCCGTACTTTGTTTTGAACGCAGTTGTGTAATTGTATCAATGGGATTCATTCCAGCGTTTCTAGCAAGGGCAAGTGGAATCGATTCCAAGGCATCTGCAAACTTTTCAACTGCTAGTTGTTCTCTTCCCGAAAGTGACTTTGCCCATTCCCTAAGTTTTAAAGCGATAAATGCCTCAGGAGATCCTCCACCATATACAACCTTTGGTTTTTCAATCACATCCTTTACAACCATCAGTGCATCGTGCATTGAACGGTCAGCTTCATCTATTACTCTCTGCGAACCTCCTCGTACAAGAATAGTAATAGCTTTTGGATTCTTACACCCTTCAATAAACACCCAATTATCTTCTTCAACTCTTTTCTCCTCAACATTATCTGCCATACCCAATTCGCTATCAGTTAGATCGTCAACTCTTCCTACGATTCTTCCGCCAGTAGCTTTAGCAAGCTTTGTCATATCACTCTCCTTGATTCTTCTAACAGCAATAATTCCGTCCTTACTCATATAATGTTGAATAATCTCATCTATTCCCTTTTGACATAACACTACATTTGCACCAGTAGATTTTATCTTAGACACCATGTCTTTGAGAATCTGGTTTTCCTCCTCCATGAATGATTTCATCTGACTTGGACTAGAGATGTTTAATTTTGCTTCAAACTCTGTCTTTTTAATCTCGAGTGCATCATTAATTAACGCAATCTTTGCATTCTCAATTCTTCTTGGCATTCCGCTATGAACTATTTCTTTGTCAAGTATTATTCCACTTACCAGTTCGCTATCAGATACAGAACCGCCAGTCTTTTTTTCAATTTTTATATTATCTAGATTAATTTTGAATATTCCATTTTTTTCTTCAATGACTTTGAGTATGGCATCAACCACCAATTTTGCAAGATCTGTTGCTTCAACAGATACAAGCTTTGTCTGCATAGCCGTGTTTGCAATTTTTTCAAGCACATCTTTGTCTTTTGGATCTACATTTATTGCAATTTGAGATAGGAATTCTGATGCCTTTTTTGATGCTTTTTTGTAGCCATCTGCAATAATCACAGGATGTATGTCATCATCAATTAATGATTCTGCCTTCTCAAGTAGGGCACCAGCTAGCACTACGGCAGATGTTGTGCCATCGCCTACTTCGCTGTCTGTAGCTTTTGCTACTTCCACCATCATCTTTGCTGCTGGATGTTGAACATCAATCTCTTTGAGAATTGTTGCTCCATCATTAGTAATTGTGATATCTCCAAGAGAATCAACAAGCATTTTATCCATTCCACGTGGGCCTAAACTAGTCTGAATTATCTCAGAGATCAGTTTTGCTGCTCGGATATTATTTCGCTGGGCATCACGACCACGTGATTGTTTTGTTCCCTCTTTAAGTAAAATAACTGGAACGCCTTCTGGTGTTGTAGCTATTTGTGACATGAGCAAATTTTGTTAAGATTGTATTTATTGCTAGGACCTAATTCTCATTTTTGAAAAAGTCAAAATGAAAAGAAAGATTAAAGCTGGTTTCCAGCCAAAAACCAATTTTCCTTTGGATTTTCATCAAAGACGACAATGACATGACTCTCTTTGGTTTTGAGAATATCTACAGCGGCTTTGGTTATTGCCTTTGCATAATCATCTTTTTGTTGTTGTGTTCGCCCTGGATACATTGACACTGTAATTAGTGGCATGGATAATGTAGAATTGTTTAGGGATTTATTCGTTAAAGAATTTAGTTTCCTCTATATCCATACCTTGTCCCATAGGTAAATTCTGAGCTGTGAGTTTTTTTGTAAAGATATCCTGTGGCGTATCCTATTGCAAAACCACCGATGTGAGCCATGTATGCAACACCACCACCGGCTACACCAAAGCCTCCAATAAAGAACGGCAACAAGTTTTGAAAAATCAACCAGAATGGCAAAAACCATCTTGCTTCGATATGTAACATTCTCCAAAAGAATCCCAACATTAGAAAAGTCGAAATTCTAACTCGCGGATAAATTGCAAGGTATGCACCCAACACTCCAGAGATTGCACCTGATGCTCCAACTGCTGGAACTGGACTTAGAGGATCAATTGCAATGTGAGCTAGTCCTGCACCGATACCCCACATCAAGTAGACTCCAAGAAACTTTGCTCTGCCAAACTTGTACTCCATGTTGTCACCAAATATCCAAAGAAACAACATGTTACCACCCAAGTGCATCAAACCACCATGCATGAACATTGAGCTAAGTAGAGATACCTCGGGCATGTCAGGACATGGAATCTGCATTCCAGGTTGAACGATATAACTTGCACCTGTAACACATGAGGGAACAGCTCCCCATTCAAAGAACATCATTGCAGCGTTTTGATTTGAAAATTCCCAAATTTGGCCCGTAATTGCCACCTCTACAAAAAATACTGCAACATTTAGTATCATTAGTAGAATGGTTAGTTTGGGCTTGAATGATTTTGGATGAGGATTTTCATCTCTTAATGGAAGCATTCTAAATTTTCTTCAGAAATTGTGTAATAAGAATATTCCAGTAAACCTATCGAACTATTACAACTGGGATTTTAGATCTGTGAGTAATTTCGTGTGAAACGCTTCCCAAAAGCATCTCTTGAACCATTCCTTCGCCTTTTGATCCCATAACAATGAGATCAAATTTTCCCTTTTTTGAAAATTGCAGAATTTTTTCGGAAGTTTTACCGCGTAGAATTTTTTGTTTGAATTCGATTCTGTTTTTAGCACAATTTTTTTTAGCAGTTTTTAAGAATTGATGTGCTTTTTTTTCTAATCTGATTGACACAGGATCTATAACAGCATATTCTAGAACCAATTGTAAATCGATACAGTGAATTCCTGTAATTGATGCGTTTATTGGTTTGGCTAGAGTTATTGCAAAATCTAGAGCTCGGAAAGAATTTTTTGAGCCATCAAGAGGAACTAGGATTGACTTAACTTTTTTCATATTACATTTCTAATGTTGGTGAACTATATCAAATGTTTTCTTCTTTGTAGTTAGTGACGCAGCTACTGGTATTACTTTATCTGCCATTTTTCTTACTTTATTTTCATGCATTTTAGGATATTTTATGTGAAGACATTCATGATAAATTGTGTTAACTGTCTCAACTTTTGGTTCTGTTGATAAATGAGGATTAAGCCAAATTGTACCACACTCTTTGATGCATTCAGCCCACACACCACTGGGTTTTTTCCCTCCCTTGTAGATATAATTAGCAAAATGTTTTCTATCATAAACCAAGACAGGTTTTATTTTCATTTTGAGTATATTTTCAAATGCATTAAGAATAGTTTGATGCCATTCTTTATCCGATTCAGAAAACTTCCATTTCAATTGGAATAATTTCTTATTTTTAGTATATGAAGATAAGAATTAATTTTCATCGTTGATAATTTGCACCCAATTTAGATTTAATATTATGATTTTGAGTGGTAACATATGTCAGAATTAAGCCGAAACATGGGTTTGTTTCATCTAATAATGTACGGTGTCGGATTAATTCTTGGTGCAGGCATCTATGTTCTCATTGGAGAAGCTGCTGGACTTGCAGGAAATGCCGTATGGATATCATTTCTAATTGGTTCAATTGTTGCAGTTTTTGCAGGATTAAGCTATGCTGAACTAGCTGCACTATTTCCAAAAGCAGCAGCAGAATATGTTTTTGTAAAAAATGCATTTAGGAATAATTTCATTGCATTCACAATTGGCTGGCTTACTTCTATTACCTCAATGATTACAGCTGCGACAGTAGGATTGGGATTTGGTGGTTACCTGGTAGGCTTTGTCGATATTCCAATTGTTATTGGAGCAATTGTAATACTTGGAATATTATCTGTCATTAGCTTTGTAGGAATTAGGGAATCATCATGGATGAATACCATTTTTGCCATCATAACAATCGCAGGACTAGTTTTGATAATTATTCTTGGTTTCAGCTATGAAGTCAAAGAGCCCGTTGATTACTTACAGACAACTGGCATATCAGGAATTGTTCTTGCATTTGTTTTGATCTTTTTTGCATTTATTGGATTTGAGGATATGGCAAATATCGCTGAAGAAGTTAAAAGACCTGCAAAGAATCTGCCGAGAGGAATACTCCTTGCAGTTCTCATTACAGGAGTAATCTACATTCTTGTATCAATTTCTGTGTTAAGAGTAATGACATGGGAGGAGTTGGGGCAATCTTCTGCTCCACTTGCAGATGTTGCAAATAGGGCATTTGGGGACAATGGTAGTTTGACATTATCCGCAATAGCATTATTTGCCACGGCTAGCACGATTCTAATCACACTGGTTGCGGGAGCTAGAATGCTTTACGGAATGGCACGTGACGGTTCACTTCCAAAAATATTTGGTAAAATCCATCCTAAAACTAAAACTCCATGGATGGCAGTAATTGCAATCTTTGTAATTAGTACAGGATTTACATTAATTGGAGATATTGTAATTGTTGCCAACATTGTAGTCTTTGCAATAGTAATTACATTTGCAATGATAAATTTGGCAGTAATTGTATTGCGTTATACGAAACCAGATGAGCCAAGACCGTTTCGTGTACCGATTAACATTGGAAGGTTTCCAGTACTTCCATTATTTGGTCTGGCAGCAACTTTGTACATGATCACTCAGTTTGATTTACAGGTAATTTTATCGGGAGTAGGAATTGTTGCGTTAGGTACGATAGTATATTTTGCATATATCAAAAGGCTAGAAAAAATTCATTCTGAGAGTAAATAAAATTGCGATGAAAAGCTATTTTACGTATTATTTTTGCCAGATGCGCGTTCCTTTTATTTGATAACGACGTAATGATAACAGTAGTGTTAGAATATTTTACTAGTGATTACGATGCAAAGTGTAGACTAGACACTTGCAAAACCTACCCGGCAATTACGGACCAAGAAAGGGGTGAAATTGTGTGCGGGGAATGCGGTACAGTGCTATTGCAAAATATACCTGATGTGGAGCATGAAGCATATTCATCACAAGATGATTTTATGAATCAAACTAGAACTGGTCCTGGAATGTCATTAGCAATGCATGACAAGGGATTATCAACGGTGATTGGCAACAACAAAGATTCAGCAGGTAATAATCTATCTAGAGATATAAAAAATCAATTTTCAAGATTAAGAGTATGGGATCAAAGGAGCAAATCAAAAACAGTTGTGAGGCTAAGTAAGGCATTTACAATTCTTAATGCTCTAAAAACAAAGCTGGCTATTCCAGATACTGTCGTTGAAGACACTGCACAGATTTACAGGAGAGCAGTTGCTGCAAGATTAACTAGAGGTAGAACAATGAGATCCCTAGTAGCTGCTTCACTTTATGCAGCATGTAGGCAATCAAGTACACTTCGTTCCTTAGATGATATAGTTGCTGCTGCAAATGTAGAAAAAAGGATACTTTCAAGAGACTTTAGAACGTTGGTCAGCAGACTTGAATTGAATGTTGAACAGTATGATACTGCCGTATTTATCACAAAAATTTGTAATAATTTGAATATGAAAGAGACTACAAAGCGTCAGGCAGTAGATTTCTTGAAAAAATGTGAAGATATAGGCATCACTGAGGGTAAAAATCCAATTGTACAGGCTGCTTCATGTGTCTATATTGCATGCGTACTTAATGGAGAGAAAATAAGTCAAAATGAAATTTCTAGAGTTGCAGCAGTTAGTTCTGTAGCAATAAGAAATCGAACACTATTGATAAAAGAAGAATTGGGAATCTAGCTAAATATCACATTTGAAAATCAAGTGCATTTATTTTAAAAATTATTAATATCAAGCTGTATAGAACTTGAAAAAAATTTTCATAAGAAAAGCCAGTGGAAAGCATGTCCCATTTGAACGAAGTAAGGTTGAAGCTACATGTGTCAGAGCCGGAGCGAGTAAGCAATTTGCAGAAAAAGTTGCAAGAAAAGTTCAGGCTCAATTATACGAGGGAATATCGACCAAAGAAGTTTACAAGTTAGTGTTAAGGCAGTTGGCTTTGGCAGACAAAGATCATGCTATTCAACATAGGTATCGCTTAAAGGAATCAATCATGTTGATGGGTCCGGCTGGTTTCCCATTTGAAGTATTCATAAAAGGAGTTTTACAATATTATGGTCATCATCCAGAATCTATCAGAGAAAAAATTCAAGGTCAGTGTGTTATTCATGAAATAGATATCATAACAACATTGGATAATGGTGATAAGTGTATGATAGAATGCAAGTATCATAATTCACCGGGGATTTTTACTGGAATTAAAGAATCATTGTACACCCATGCAAGATTTCTTGATTTGAAAGAAGAAATACAAAAAGAGATGCTAGTGTCAAATACAAAAATTTCATCAGATGCTTTACAATACGCTCAATGTGTTGGGCAAAAAATACTTTGTTGGAGATACCCCTTAGATAATGGATTAGAAAAGATTATTGAAAAAGAAGGGTTGTATCCAATCACAATCCTTAAACTTCAAGCAAGGGAATTAGAAGAATTCTCTAAAAATCACATTATGATTGCAAAAGATCTATTGACTTTGGATTTGGGAAAATTTTCTAGAAATACAGGTATTTCGTTAGAGCGATTAAAAAGACTGCAAAGAATGACTCAGCATGTCATTAGTGCAAAGTCATCTGAATGAAGATATCAAAATTGAAAATTGTGTATCCCCATAATATACTAAAAATCCCTTTTTTCAAGTATGAAGATTCCAGATGAGGTTAAGAAAATGCTCGAATCTCAAGGAATTGTGGCAATTGGTACATCAGGTGGAGCAAAATTTGTCAATATTACGCCTAGAACATTCTTCATTGTAGAAGATGATGCGATATACTGGCTTGATTTTTTCAAGCACAAGTCATTTAGAAACTATACGGTAAATCCTAATGCAACTTTAGCTGTCTATGATAAAGAAGAGTATGCAGGATATCAGATTCATGGAAGAGTATCCATTTTGACAGATGAACCAAAATGTTCAGAAATTAAAAAAAATATCTTTGATGTGTCCCTAAATAGAATTAAATCCGAAAAAGCTAAAAAAATGAAAGATCATTCTTCCAGCTTGATAATGTTCGAACCAAAGGTAATCTATTCATTAATTCCAGAAGAATTTTCAAATTTGTCAATATCATCAGATATAGAACCGTCTAGAATATTTTTTGATTCAGAGAAAAATAATTAATTGAAAAAAATCTAATTGCTTCCCTTATTACGACTTTTTCTACTTCCCGTGCCACGGCCTGTTACTCTAGTCATGCCTTCAGTTGATGGTCTGGGTTTTGGATCAGGCAGGTCTTTTAATTTTCTAGTTCCAACACCACGTCCACTACTTAACGTAATATTTTTGCCAGTTTTCTTTAGTTTTTCAGACTGTTCCTTTCTGTATGCATCTCCAGCCCAATTCTGTTCTTTAATTTCTTCTTCTCTAGTTCCTGTTCCTCGTCCTGAGGTCTTTTTCACTTTCATGCAATATTATGCTCATTCTTCCTATTTATGCGTAAAACTAATTTTCAATAATGAGAATATTTAGCTATAAGGACTGTATCTACTGAATACTTCAGAGATAGAATGATAATACATCTTTCTCATATCTTCTTCAGTACATGTTGCAAATTGTTTTACCAAGTCAGTAGCAGTAACAATTCCAACCACCTTATCATCATCTACAACAGGAATTTTTCGAATATTTCGAGAATTCATCAGTCCTGAAATGGACCAAACAGATTCTTCTGGACCTATTGTGATTAAGGGTGTGGACATTATCTGTTTTACAGGAGTAGTTATGGGATATGCATGGGCAACAATTTTGGTTGCAAAATCTCTATCTGTAATAATACCAACTGGGGAGTTATTCTCCATGACAATTATTGCGCCAACTTTGGTGTCTTCCATCATTTTTGCAGCTTCGTTTACATTTAATTCAGCATCAACAGATATGACAGATTTTGTCATTATATCCTTGACAGTAATCTTGTTGGGATCAGAATTCAATAATTAGTGATCAATTTTCTGTTATTTGAGAAGTAAAGTGCAATATCAGAACTGAAAATCAATACCGATAATCTGTAGAGCCTTTTAAAATCAAAATACCGTATGGTCAATATGAAAAGAATTGAAACCCTGATTACGCCAGCAATGCTAGATAATGTGGTAAAAGCTATCAAAAAAGTAGGAGTAGGGGGAATAACAGTATCTCATGCTCAAGGACAAGGTAGTGCTGACCCACCATTGGTAGGACAGTATTTTGCTAGAGAAAGAATAGTAGTGGTAGTTGATGACTCCAAAGTTGAACCAATTTTAGAATCAATTTCAAAAGTTGCGTGTACTGGAACTAAGGGAGATGGTAAAGTTTTTGTCACAAATGTTGAAGACGCTCTAGATATTTGTACAAAACAGAGAGGAGCTAAAGCAATTTAGCTCCAGAAAATTTCTTTATTACTATTTTTGATAATCTTGTTCATCTCTTAAATTCAAAAAAGTCTCATGGTTTGTGTTTAGTATGTCAGTTAGTAAGATTTTAGTTCCTCTTGATGGTTCCAAAAACTCTCTTCGTGGATTAGATCATGCCATTTACTTGGCTAGACAATGCCAAGCAACAATTACTGGATTGTACGTTACACCAATTCAAGAACCGAAAACAAATGATCAGATTTCTTATGTAGAGAGATACCTGCTAAAGCATGCATCACAATTTATGCAAAAGTCAAAAAAACGTGCTGCACAAAATGGAATTTTGTTTGAAGATAAGGTTCTCTATGGGGATGAAGGTAAAAAAATTGTCAATTATGCAAAAAAAGGAAAGTTTGATCTAATCGTAATTGGTTCTAGAGGTGTAGGAACAGTAAAGGGTTTCTTTTTAGGAAGCACGTCTAATTATGTACTTCACAAATCATCAGTGCCGGTTTTGGTTGTAAAATGAATATTGTCATCTTTGAATATTACTTTATAGATAGGAGGGACAAGTAGGAATTATGGCACATACATTCGTTAAAGATGTAATGAATAAGAAGATAGTATCCATTGATCATAATAAGAGCATTAAAGAAACAGCAGAATTAATGAGTAAATCAGATGTGGGTTGTGCAATCATTACAGAGAATAATTCTCCAATAGGCATCATTACTGAGAGAGATTTTGTAAAGCGAATAGTTGCTAATAACAAAGCCGGTTCAGATTTAGTAAAAGAAGTTATGTCTTCACCATTAATCACTATTGATTCGGATGAAACAGTTTGGGAAGCAGCTGAAATAATGAAAACAAAAAATATTCACAAAGTGGTTGCTACTGAAAACGACACAATTGTAGGTATAATCACGACAAGCGATCTTGTAAAGATTTGTAGTGCAGGTTCTGATTCTGAAATGAGAAGAATTTGTGATCAAATTCTTTTACGAATGGAAAAATCTCAGTAAACAAAATTATTTTACTAATAATACTGGACATGTCGCATTATGAGATATCAAAGTAGCAACACTCCCTAACTGTAATCTTAATGGAGAGCCTGTTCTACCCCTAGTTCCGAGAACTATTAAGTCAACTTTGTATGAATTAGCAAATGACAATAATGACTCAGCTACAGACGAAGACAAGATTATTTCTGAAATAAATGGAATTTGGAATTTTTCCGCTGCAAGTTTCAGTCTGTTAAAAACATGAGAAAGTCTTTTGAGTCTGGTTTTCTCAATGTAAGTTTCATGAGCAGGTATATCCAGAAATGAGCTTCCAAGGACACTGCTATACATGACAGTGACAACTGAAAGACTAGAGTGGTATTTTTTTGCAAGATCCAAAGCAAAATTAAATGCGTTAAAAGATCTGTCAGAATCATCAAATGGTACCAGGATGTGCTTTATTTCCAACCCTATTCACTTTACAACCAAAACAGGAACTTTTGATTTGTGAACTATACCGTTTGCGACACTTCCAAGAAATGTTTCCTTAATTCCAGAATATCCTCTGGAGCCAATTACGATTAGATCAAATTTCTTATCTTTTGCAAAATTAGGTATGTCAATACTAGGACTTCCATAGTCTATCTTTGAGCTAAAGGCAATTCCTTTTTTGGCTGATATGGTTTTTGCCTTATTCATGAATTTTGTAGCCTCTTTTTTTAGGACTATTTGATAAGGCATGATAGAATCTGAGAAACTTCTTGGATAAATCGGCATTATGTAAATGCCAGTTAAAGTTGCTTGACATTGTCTAGCCAAGTAAATGGCATGATCTAATCCACGAAGAGAGTTTTTGGAACCATCAAGAGGAACTAGGATCTTCTTGAAATTTTTTTTAATCATGATATGAATAATTAATTTAAGAATTTAATATCCAAACAAGATTCTCAATATTAATAATTAGTTTCAGGCATATTGACAATTCTAATTATCAAGTCTGGGAAATGATATAAGATTAAAGTGATCATAAGTTAACTAACTATATGAAACGGTTACAATATACAAAAATTCTTGTTCCAGTTGATGGTTCCAAATTTGCTGAAAAAGCATTGCTTCATGCATGTGAATTGGCAAAAAATTATCATTCTGAAGTTACTTTGATTTACGTTGTTGATAAATCATATACAATAAGCTTTCTTGATAAAAAAGAGTATTTGTCCATGGTTAGAAAGTTTGCAGACAAAATAATCAAGAAATCATTATCTCTGACAGTTCAAAACGGAATTGATGCAAAACATCTGATTAAAGAAGGAAACGTTGCAGATGAAATTATTAAATTTGCAAAAAAAGATAATACAAATCTGATTGTAATGGGAAGTAGGGGTTTAGGAAAAACACTTCGTTTGTTTTTGGGAAGTATTTCAAATAAGCTTGTAAATAATTCTCCATGTTCAGTTTTGATAATAAAAAATTAGTGTTGTGCTATAGCTTTAACAATATCTGCTTTAGTGATAATTCCAACTAATTTTTTCTTTTTCACAACAGGAATTCCACTGATATTATTTCTAATCATCAACATGACTGCCACACCTACATCCTCATCATCATCGATAGTTACGGGATTTGATGACATGATGTCTACTGCCTTAAACTGTAAAAGATGACTCATTTGGTTTACCCTCAATTCAGTGAGTTGAGAATGTAATCGATAATTTTCAACCTCTTTGGGGTCAGCTGATTCTACTAACCAATGGGGTAATTTTGCAGGTACAAAATCTCGAAAGGTGATAATTCCTACAGGAATGTTGTTCCTTTGGACAACAACTCGGGATATTCTATTGTTGATAAGAAGTGTTTCAACATAAAGTAAAGAGTCACCAGGCATTGCAGTGATGACTTTACGAGTCATGACCTTTGATACCTTGATTGGTTCAACAACTTGGGTCAAAAAGATTGATGCGAGATCTGTCTTCGTAATTATTCCATAAAGGGTTCCATCTTGGTTTACGGCGATAATTGAGCTGATTTTATTTCGATACATTAGTTTCGCACATTGGTAGACTGAATCAGTTTTTTTGATAGTAACTAGATTTTTTGACATAAAACCTCCTACCTTTACTGATGCAATGGACTTGTCACCTAAGGCGTAAACGGTTTTTACAATGTCTTTTTCGGTAATTATTCCAACAGGGATTTTTTTAGAATTTATAACAATAAGGCGTTTTAATTTGTGACGAAGTAGTATTTCTCTTGCTTCTAATAGCGTAGTACTTGGAGTGATGGTGATGGATTTTTTAATAATAACTTGATTCAAGTCTGATTTTTTTAGTAGCAATAAATTCATGTGAATTTTTGTTGTTAAATATTTGGGTAAGAATATCATTGATGAAAATCAATGATGAAAATCATCTCATTTGTTTTAATTTAAAACACAGACAAGGTAGTATAATGCTAGCAGATACAATATATGATCATTTTAAAGAGATATACAATTATCCGATTAAATCACTAATTCAGCCTGCGATAATAATTGAATCATCAGATACCGTATCTAAGGTAATCAACAAAATTTCAGAAAATGACGCATATGATGTATTTTGCATTGAAAACGATTCTGTTTTGTCAACAAATGTGCGATCATTATTGCTTGGAAAAGACATCTTGGATATGAATATTAGACCTTTCCTAACAGTAATTCCTTCTTTATCAATAAATGACACTGTTCAGAAAGCAGCCAATATTCTAACACATTATCGAGTAAGATCGGTACCAGTTGTTTCAAAACAAGAAATTATCGGAGTTGTTTCAGGTGATAAAATTCTAGAATTAATCTCTAAAAAAGATAACAAATGGATTAATGCCAGTGTGGTCTTTACTAGCAACCCAATCACGATTGATTCGAATGAATCACTTAGTGCAGCAAGAAAGATTATGACTAGTAAAAGGATTGATCATCTTCCTGTATTACACAAAGGAGTAATCAAGCAAGTTTTAACATCATCACATTTGGTCAAGGCCATAATCCCCCCAGAGAAGCTTACCAAGGGTTCAATTGGAATGAAAAAAATTCGCAATTTACAATCAAAAATAGGCAATATCGGCAGTTCCAGAATCCCTCAATGTTCACCAAAAGACGACTTGAACCACGTCATACAGCTAATGCAGAAATCAGGTACGACTTGCTGCTTGGTAAATCTTTGGGAAGAAACTCATGGAATAATTACTGTTCGTGATATAGTAAGTCTTCTTGCGGTAAAGATGGAAAGTGAAATTCCATTATACATAGTAGGCTTGCCTGAAGATCTAAAAAATGATGATCTGATTCATTCAAAATTTGTTAAGGCTCTAAAGAGAATACAAAAAGTCTATACAGAAATACAAGAAGCACGTGTTACAATAAAACAAACAAGAAAAAATGGTCAGAGAAAATTTTATGAGGTCTCAATCAGAATCATAACGCCTCATAATACCTTCAGGCAAGAAGGGACAGGTTGGGATCTTAGCAATGTAATTGAGGAGCAAAGTCAAAAACTTCTTCGAAATCTTTCAAAACGTGCAAAACGACGTTACAAGACTAGTATTAGAAAACTAGACGCTCCAATAACGCAAGTATGACACAGAAAATAAATAAAAAAAATAAAAAAATTCTTCTTGTCGGATTTCCTAGTAGTGGATTGATTGGTACTTTTGCCACATCATATGTTGTTCATACATTAAAAATGAATCAGATAGGCGAGATAGATCATCCAGATCTTTTACCCACATTGTTTGTGGAAAATGGAGAGATATTAGAACCCATAAGAATTTACAATAAAGAAAATTTGTTTGTGATTTTATCGGACATTCCATTTGAGCCAGATCTTGCATCAGATTTTGCTGAAATGGTTGTGAATTATTCAAAAGAGCAAAAAATAGACATGATAGTAATGGTTAGCGGTTTAGAAGCGTTAAACAATCCCCCTGCATCTCCAAAAGTTTATGGATTAATCACCGACAAATCACTAGAAAAGACACTATATGAAAATCAAATTTCAAAGTTTTTGGCAGGCTCAATTTATGGTACTGAGGCTAAATTGCTCAGTAAATTTAGAAAATTAGGCGTACCAACACTAGTAATTTATGCAGAATGTCATCCATTTTTTCCAGATCCAAATGCTGCAATAAACGCAATTACAACTCTAAGCAAAGTGTTAAAGATCAAACTAGATACTGAGGATATAAAAAACAAGATGGAGACTCTTAGAATTCAACATAGAAATCTGATGCAAGAAACTCTTAATGCATTACAACAGAAACAAGAAAAACATCCAAAACCAAAGGTTCCACAAATATACAGATGATAAATTTGGATGATGATACAAATAATTTCAAAAAATTGGTTCATTTGGGACTAAATGTCATTTCAAGTGATGATATAGAACAGCAGATCCTGTCACCACTATCATGTCTTAGAGAATACGAATCAAAATGGATACTAGAATTTGATCTGCCATTGGTAGAAAAAGAACACATATCAATAACTTTGGATTCTGGAAATAAAATAATCGTAGAGGCAAAATTAAAAGAAAAATACTACATATCAAATTTTCATGAAAAATACGAATTTAATTATTTTAAAAAAAGTGTTAATTTGCCCGACAATATTGATGAGGCAAAAATTTCTGCAAAATTTGATAATGGTAGATTAGTCATAATTATTCCAAAAACATCAAAAGGAAATAAAATCAGAATAGAATAGTTATTTGAAAAAACTGTTTACTTCCTCACGAAATTTTTCTGTAATCTTTCCAAATTCTGTAAAATCATCTGATGATGGATATTTCATTCGCATTGCATATTGATTAATGAATACTGTTAGTGCACTGCCCATTATTACACTGAAACAAGCGTCAGCTAAATTTGTAGTGTAAGGAAATGCAATTTTGATACAAGGTATGTAAATTCCCATATTACTGATCATGGTTTCAATATGATTCTCCATGTGTGAAACAATTTCTTTATCAATCGCCATGTCTATTAGTTACTCGAACTTTTATTAAACATTAAGCATTTTGTTCTCATTTTTTAAATTACCAGCAGGTTATTATCAAAACAGAAAATCTCCATTATCTAATTATTTATGAAAACGAAATTTAGGGTAATGACCAAAGTTCAAAAAGCAAAAAAACAGGCACAGATTTCGCCCTTTTGGCGAACAGGCTGGACAGATATTGACAGAGCTTTTGACAACTTACGCAGGGATTTAGAGAGATCTTTCGCATCATTTCCTCCAATGCCAAAGATGCCTGAATCAACCTGTGACGTAATTGATGAAGGAAAACAATTTCGTATAAAGTTGGATGTTCCTGGAGTTAAGAAAAATGAAATAGAACTAAACGTTACTGATAATTCTGTAGAAATTTCTGCAGAGCACAAGGAAGAATCTGAGGAGAAAAAAAAGAATTATCTTACAAAAGAACGAAAGCAGGTTTCATTTTACAGAACAATTCCATTAACAGAAAAAGTAATTGCTGGAAGTGCTAAAGCAAAGCTTACAGATGGAGTTTTAGATGTAATAATTCCTAAAGTGACTCCAACATCAAAACCAAAAAAGACATCAATATCAGTCCAATAATTTTTTTTTGATTATACATTAGATTTGTAATGCTAAAAATATCTAGTAATCATGTTCGTTAAAATCAGATCCTAATGGAATTGATGCAACGACAGTATTTGATGTTGTTTTAAAGTTGAGATTTTTATCAGGTACAAACGAATGGAATATTTCCTTGAGTAATGCTTCTGTGAATAGTGACCATTTGATCCCAAGATTATGCTGAATAATAAAATGATGAATGTTTCCTTCTATTCTGTGATCTGATTTCATACCAGACATCTTCATGTAATCTTCTAATGTTTCTATACACCGCTTTAGATCGTATCCTCCTTTCATAAACAAGACAGTATCTTTGATCATTGGCAGAATTACCTCAATAATTTCTTCAATATCTTCTCCTTCCATCTCTTTCCCCAAAGAATCAAGAATTCCTTTTGGAATTGGTATCATACCAATTTTGTCACCAAATCTATCCCATTGAAGATATTTTTCAAGAATCTGTTTTACTAATACATTTTGTGAAATATTCTTTTGAGTAGCTTCAGTCTCTAATCCTTCAACGATTTTGGCGGGTAATCGATATGTGATACTGCGTGTTTTTTCTTTATCTGTAGTGTGAGGTTGTCTATTAACCGTAGATTTCACATTAAATTTTTAGAAACTGTGTGATATCAGGTTTATGCTTTGGACAGATTTCCTTCTAGCAGGCCTTTTCCAATATGTATGTCATCAATGTGCTTTGATAGGGCTTTTTTCTCTGAGAATTCAGATGAGCAGTAAGGACATGTTACCTTTTCAGGAATCTCAAGTTCTGGCATATCAACTGAATATTCACCCATATTTCCAATCACCACTTTTCTTGAAATAATACCGATTGGTCGTTCATCATTTGTAACAATTAGTCTTCGAATATCATGCTGTTTCATTAATTTGAGAGCATCCTTGACTTTGGAATCTTTGTGAATTTTTAGAAGAGGTTTATTTGCAATGTCGCCAACTTTAATTTCATTTGGGTTTTTTCCTTTAGCCACAACCTTTGTCAGGATATCTTTGAGTGTAACAATTCCTATAAGATCATTATTTTCATGGACTAGTATACTGTCGGTCTTCTGCTTATCCAACTCTTTAGCAGCATCAGTGACAGAGACATCGTGGGAAACAGAGATCATATGAAGGTGAGTAAATCGCGATACGGGATCATTTAACATTTGAAACGACATTTGGATTAGATAATACCAAACACTACTTTAATTGTTGATTAAATTCCAAAACTGATAATCAAGAGTTATCGTTTTTTAAAGAAGAATTCATCAGATTCTTCTTTGTCTTTAACATAATCATCCATGTCTAATCTAAATTCCTCCTCATCAGAATACGCAGACTCTGCATGTTCACTGATGTCTAGTCCAGCATCTTCGACTTCTGGCGTGACTCGAATTCCAATAAGGTGTTTTATCACTTGCATGATTATCCAGGTACCTCCAAACCCAAGTGCAGCTGCAACTCCAACACCTATTGCTTGAGGTAACATTTGATCAGGGTTTCCAAACAAGAAGCCGTCTGGTCCGCTTGGATTTATCATAGAACTTGCAAAGATACCAATTGCTAAAGAACCAATTATTCCAGCAACTCCGTGAACAGAGCTTACATCTAGTGCATCATCAATCTTTAATTTTTCTTTGAATAGAACAACTCCAGAATAGGATGCAATTCCGATTGCAATACCAATTACAAAAGAGTGCTCAACGCTAACGAATCCCGAGGCGGGTGTAATTCCTGCCAAGCCAGCAATCGCACCGTTTACGGCCGCAATTACGCTTGGTTTTCCAGTTCTCATCCAAGATAGTCCCACCCAAATGAGGGCAGATACTGAAGAAGCTAAATGAGTTACAATTACAGTGTTACCTGCCAGTCCACCTGAAGCAAGTGCACTTCCAGCATTAAACCCAAACCAGCCAAGCCACAATAATGAAGAACCAATTACAGCAAGTGGAATACTATGTGGAACCATTATCGAAGGACCATAATGCCTTCTCCTTCCAAGAACTAATGCTGCAGCAAGAGCACCCATACCTACACTTGTGTGAATAACAATTCCTCCTGCAAAGTCAACAACACCCATCTGTGCTAACCATCCGCCACCCCATACCCAATGGACAAGAGGATAATAGATCAGCATCGACCATGCGGCAATAAAGATGATAAAAGAACTAAACTTCATTCTCTCAGCAATAACACCGGTTAATAGAAGCGGAGTAATCGCTGCAAACATTAACTGAAATTTAACAAATAGCATGCCAGGAATTGTTGGAGCATATTGTTCCAATGGCCCATCAGATGCTATTCCTCTGAGGAAGGTCCAATCAAGATTTCCAACTACGCCCATGGTATCAGGACCAAATGATAGACTAAATCCAAATGCAAACCACATTACACTAAGAAGAGCTAAACCAAAGAAGATCTGCATAAAAACAGATACAGTGTTTTTCTTTCTCATTAATCCAGATTCGAACATTCCTAATGCTGGAATCATCAAAAGTACTAAAGAACCGGCAACAAGCATCCACGCTGTATCCCCCGTATCAATTGCCATGATGATTCAGATTATTGAAAATTTATAATGATAGCTAAAAATGATTATCAAATGATTATCAAATACTGAAAGTATATTTGGGATTTTTGAAAAAACCTGATATGCTCAGAATACAAGTCCTGCTTGGAAATAACGATGTGATGGCAATAAGTGAGGCGTTAAAGAAAGTTCCAGTTGGAGGCCTTACAGTATCCAAGATGAAAGGACGTGGAAAGAATCCAGGTCCAGAAATTCACGCATCAAAGGGAACTGAAGTGTTTGTACCACAGTTTACTGAAAAGTATGTAATTGAGCTAATAATTCCTGAATCAAAGGAAGATACAGTAATAGAATTAATCAAGAAAAATGCCAAAGTTGGCAAGATCTTTGTTTCTCCGATTCTTCGTGCAATCGATATTGGTAGCGGGGATGAGGGAGAATCAGTAATCTAGACTAGGGATTTTGTTGTATATACAACCCAAATAATATTGGTCCAACTATAATTCCGGCAATAGCAATAAGTTTCAGATAATCTTTAGGTTCTAATGGTTTGATTTTTACCATAGTGAATCATTTATTCTGACATATGAAGGTCTCAAAGTTTTTTCTTGCAAAGCTTGGATTGGCCATAGTTGGAATGACTTTGATTGGATTGTATCTTTTCTTGCCATATAGCTAAGTCTAGATTTGTCCAAATTTATCATTGTAAATAATTGTTGGATGTTTTAGCTGTTTTTCTAATGTAGGTAGATAACCCATTATGCAAAAATTAACAAAATCACTAAATGATCTTATTCTATAATCTGTTTTTAGAAGCTCAGCATTTTCTTCATAGATTTTTTCTAGTTTCAATAATGTGTATTTTTGTAATGGGATTAGCCTACTGCGTTTGGATTTTTCTTTTCTTTCTGATGTACTTTCTTCAAGGTCTTTTTTGCCCTCCATTGTCTGCATATCTACAACTTCGGTCATCTCAGAGATGAAGATCTTTCCCTCAGAGTCACTTGATAGTCCGGATTTTTTTGATATAATTTCAACAACCTTTCTTGCTTGCTTATCAGAAACAACTAACTCGACTTTTGATAATGGGACTGCCATTAAGCTAGTAAAGCCTGCTCTAGAACCACTCCTAGGTTTTGAGATCTTACTGTCCTCAAGGTTTCGTCTATCAATAATTGTAATACCAATTCTTTCTAATTCACCACTAATAATAGGGAAATTTGCTCGTTTAATTATAGCCTCAATCTTCTTCAATGCAAGTTTGTGACTGGTTGATTATTTATGAGAGTTTCTAATTCTCAACTTCTAGATATAGAATTAACGATATTTGGAGAGTATGATTTTTACTTCATTATCAGAAACTTGCTCAAAGTTATTGAAAAACTGGCCTACCGCTACAAAATCAACTGGTTTTTCTAAAAATATGATTCTTTGAGTATGATTCTGTAACACTTCAAATGTGCTTTGCGGTATCACCGGAATAGCCAGTATTATTTCTCTAGGCCTCATTTTTTTAAGCCAATTCAGAATGGCAAAAATTGTAGCGCCTGTAGCTATTCCATCATCAACCAAAATTACAGTTTTTTTATCAAGAGCATAATCTGCATTTCCTCGATAAATTTCTAATCGGCGAATAACCTCGATTTTTTTATTCTCTATTTCTTTTGCAAAATCATTTGTGCTGGAATAATACTCCCAGTTGGGTCCTTTGTATAATGTACCATCATGAACTATAGCTCCAATTGCATATTCTGGATTATCTGGAGGAGTGATTTTCTTGGCTATTATAACATCGAGTGGACATCCAAGTTTTATTGCTATTTCATGTCCTACAATCACTCCACCTCTAGGAACCGCTAAAACAATTGGATTAGAAACAATTTTGTTTAATTTTTCCGCAAGCATTTTGCCTGCCACAGTTCTGTCCTCAATCATTTGACAATAAGAACAGGCATCTTGGATTTGTGCAATACGTAATTTGATACACTGCCTAGGAAGACTTGTTTAAGATGGCTTTGTCCCCTGGCTCCAATAACTATCAGATCATATTTTTTACTATTAGAGAATCTAACTATGTCATATCCAGGATCTCCTCCAATTATTTTGGAATCAAATAGGATTCCTTTTTTTGCGCATCGTTTTTTTGCGTCGTTAAGAAATTTCTTTGCCTCCTTATTCAATTCAGTTTTGATAAATCCTATTGGGTGTAGAGCATAAACTGCAGGTACTGGTAAAATGTATAGGCCGGTAATTTTTGCATGACATTGTCTTGCCAAGTAAATTGCGTCATCTAATCCTCGTATAGCATTTTTTGACCCATCAAGGGGAACAAGGATTTTTTTGATTTTAGTTACCATGGTTTTTCTAACATTCTTTTGAATTTAAGACCAAAACAAGATTCTCATATCTGGGGTTAGCTAGTAAAATTCCTTGTATTTTGAACGGAGGTACTCATGAGAACCAACTACAGAAAATGCTTTGACAATGTCATCCTTAGTTACTATTCCAACTAATTTTTTGTCGCTTACCACAGGAATTCCTCCTACTTTGTTTTTAATCATCATTCCTGCTGCTGTAGCTAAATCTTCCTCAGGCTCTACGGTTAGCAATTCATCATCAAGAAGATCCTCAACGCGCAAATCCTGATTATTTACAGAAAGAAGGTAGTCTCGTGAACGTGTTTGGCCTTTAGAAAAGTAATCGCTATGCGTAAGAAATGTATTTGTAGAAATAAGTCCTAACGGAGTCCCATCTTCATTAGTAACTACCAGCCGTGAAATATGATTATTATTCATCATGCTTAATGCAAATTTTAGAGAGTCAGATTTTCTGCATGTGATGACTTTTTCATTCATGTAGTCTTTGACTTTGTATTTTCCTCCGTATACTACGGAAAATGCTTTTGTAATGTCGGTCTTGCTTACGATGCCAATTAATTCTCCATCTTGGTTAACCATAATTACAGAACCAATTTTGAATGTCTCCATTCTAGTGGAGCACTGGTTAAAACGATCATCTTGACCGTCAGTAATTGATATAATATTTTTCTCCATCACATTTTTGATAGGAATTTCATCCAATGCTTTTGCAGTCTTGTCATTCTCAAGATAATGATTGATATCACGTTCAGTGACAATTCCAACTGGCTTGTTATCAACAGCAACTACGACACGCTTGATAAAATTCAGCTGCATTTTTTGTAATGTTTGGAAAATGGAATCGTTTGGATCTACAGTAAGAACTGGTGAAGTATACTTTTGCTCCATGGTATAGGTTTTCATCATTTCAATTTAAAACGCGTTCTGATTATCAGGTCTGATTGCCAAAAAGGAAAATATTTTGAAGTTCCTAATTTTGTGGTTTGTTAGGAACGACTTCTATTTCTACATAATTCCCATTAAAATGGGTCGTGATTGCTTTTACTTTGCTTTTGTAAAGAAAGTATTTTTTTCCATCATCACTAATAGAGCCAGATATTCCCAATAGTCGGTTATCATGAAGGGTCTGTAATCTTCTATAGACTGTGCTTATTGGAATTTTTGCATCAGCGCTAATCTCCATTGCAGATTTTGGTTTATCCATGGTTGATTCTAGGATTGCTCTGCAGTACTTGTCAGACATTACAGTCAGGATAGCATCCTTTCTTTCGTCTTGCTCTATTTTTGTGCCTACAACTAATGTTTGCATACATGGTAATACTCAAAATTGGATATATCGAGTGAGACTGCATTGCAATGCAGTGCAAGATTCCTAAATCGATATTTTGGTATGAGCATTATATAGTACAGGAAGGAAAATTGGGCATGATTTCTATAATTGGTAGTGGTCGGGTCGGATCTGCCCTTGCATTTCTTTGTGCCAGCAATACACTTGATGATATAGTCTTGGTCAATAAAACTGAGAGTGAGGCTATAGGTGAGGCGATGGATATCTCAAATGCCATTCCAAAAAATTCTTCAATAACAATTTCTGGAACTAGTGATTTTTCAAAAATAAGAAATTCCGAGATTGTGGTAATAACTGCAAGTAGTGGTACTTATCTTAAAAGTAGAACCGAGATGATCGGCCAGCAGGTAAAAATGTTGCAAGAAATTTCATCAGAGGTAGTAAAATTTGCTCCAAATTCCAAAGTTGTCGTTGTATCAAATCCTCTTGATGTTCTGACATATGTTTTTCTTAGAGAATCAAAATTTCCAAAGAACAAAGTTCTAGGAGTTGCATCCAGTCTTGACTCAAGTAGATTTCAATTACTGCTTGCTGAGGAATTAAAAGCAAATCAATCAGAGATTAAGGATGCTATAGTTTTAGGAGAACATGGGGATTCTATGGTACCAGTTTTTTCTCGTGCAATGTGTAAAGACACTCCAGTAGAAGATCTTCTAAGTGAAGAACAAAAAAAATCCATTACCTTAAAGTTAATTGGCTACTGGAAAAAGCTAAGAGACTATAAAGCAAGATCTGTTTTTGGAATTGCAAAGAATACCTACGATGTTTTAGAATCTATAAGTAAAGATAAACAAATTTCAATTCCAGCATCAGTGTTACTGGAAGGTCAGTATGGAATATCAGATGTCTGTATTGGGATACCGGTAAAAATTAGTAAAAATGGAGTAGATGGTATTAATGAAATCAAATTATCAGATTTTGAGCTAGATTCATTGAAAAAATCTGCCAAAATAGTAAAGGAGTACTTGTAGATTTGAATTCATTGTACTTGTATTATCAATATTGAAAATTATCCCAAGTTTATTATGTAAAGATTAAAGATACTTCAACATGGCAAAATTCACCAAAATTTTAGTTCCACTTGATGGCTCAAAGAACTCTATGAGAGGATTAGATAGAGCAATAGAGATTGCTAATGCAAGTAATGCAGAGATTACCGGTTACTATGTATTTCATTTACCCTTTGCTGCAGGCATAAAATACACCAAAAAAATGAAGGATGAGGCACAAGATAGAGCGGTAAAGGCAATTGGTCCGGCAATGAGGAAATGCGAAAATGCAGGTGCAAAATTCAAGTATCAAACGGGCGGTGGAGGAAATACTGGAGAGTTGATTACTAAATTTGCTCAGAAGGGAAAATACGACATGATAGTAATTGGTGCCAGAGGACTAAGCGGAGTCAAAGAAAAATTCCTTGGTAGTGTGTCTAATCATGTCATGCATGAATCAAAGGTGCCAGTTTTAGTAGTAAAATAATCACTAAGAATAATTGGAAAAAGACAAACGATTCATAATCATAGTTTTGATAGTCGGAGTAGTAGCTCTAGCTGGTATAGTTGGTTTTATTGGTTCAGGAAACATTAGACATGTACAAATTTTTTGGCAAGAGACAGTAAAGCAAACAGTTGCCTTTCAAGATACCGAAGAAGGTGTCAAAATAGTTGGAATTAAAGGGATTCAGGGAGAAAATCCAGAGCTTATTTCCAGAACAAGTTTTGCATATTTGCTTACTGTAATCAACCAAGGCGATAAACATCATAGGTTATACATTGAAGGTCTTGAAATTCAAACAGATCTTTTGGCGCCAGGTGAAAATCAAACTTTGGCGATATATCCAGTAGAAGAAGGAACATACAACTATTATGATAAGAGACAGTACCTTGAAAAATTAGGACAGATAAAGATTCTAACGGTTGTACCAAGTGATGGATTTCAAGGAATTTGGAAGGACCTGATTTGACTAATTCTCAATGTTGATACTTGTACTGTATGTTTTAAACGATAATTCATGAATATATTGTATGAAACAACGAGGGTATGTAATAATTATTTTAATAATTGCCATGATTGCAGTGCCAGGAATTCATGTTGTTTCAGCTGAAAAAATTCCTAACTGGGTAAAACAGGCTGCATTATGGTATGGGGAGGGAAAAACTACAGAAGATGATTTTCTCAATGCCATAAAATACCTAATAGAACATGAAATTATTGTAATCGAAGAAACGAAAGTAGAAAAAGTTGATACTACAAAGAAAACCAAAGTAGCAAATGTTATCATCCCAAATGGTAACTCAAAAATGGGTAATGCTGGATTTTACATACCTTTGAATTTAGAAGTTGAAGTCGGAACTACTGTAGTATGGATTAATGATGATGTAGTAGGGCATACAGTACAAAGCCAAGATGCTTCAGGAAAAATCATAGGCCTCTTTAACAGCGATATGCTAAATACAGGAGACAGATTTGCCCACAAATTTGACAAGGAAGGAGTCTACAATTACTTTTGTACCTTACATCCATGGCGTGTGGGAATTGTAACTGTAAGATAATTTTTCATAGTTGCTATTATAAGACTCGGTTTAAAACGAATACTAGTTGATTACAAAAGTTCCCTTTAGCATAGATAAGAAGTTAATATTATTGGTACTGCTTGTCTCAGTAACTGCATTATTTGTTACGGCATTTCTGAGTTTTAATTATGCAGAACAAATTCTAATTGAGAGAATAGGGGAGCAATTAATTAGTGAATCTTCAATTCGCGGAGATGCTGTAGCTGATATCCTTGATACCAGAGTTAAAGAGATCAAGGTCTTATCAAGAGACAGGCTGATTCAGAATTTAGTTCAAGAGATCAATAACGATAATGTGAATTATAAGCAAAAAATTAAACAAAGTGAAGAATTATTCCTCGGAGAGATTAAAGAATTCCAAAACATTGTAGGATTTTCAATTGGTCTTGAAGATGTAAAAATTATTGGAAAGAATGGAATTGTATATTTTTCAACAACAAAATTACCAACAGATGATTATTCAAATGAGGAGTCATTCCTCAATGGAAGAACTCAGTCGTTTGTAGATTTTGAACCTACCTCAAATAATGATAAAAAAATGATTGTCTCTGTTCCAATCTATGTAGCAGGAACAACAAGCATTTCGGAACCCATAGGTGTCTTGGTAACAAAAATGCGTACTACACAAATTGACGAAATTTTACTAAACAGAGGTGGATTAGGCATTACTGGTGAAACATATCTAGTAAATGATGACTACTTGATGCTTTCAGAATCAAGATTTATCGAGAATGCGATATTCAATCAAAAAGTAGAGACATTGCCGGTAAAGGATTGCTTTGAAAATGGGGAAAACACTGTTGGACTCTACAAAGATTATCGTGGAATAGACATTTACGGTTCGTCTTATTGTGCAAAAGATCTAGGATTTGTATTACTAGCAGAAATTGACTCCGAAGAGGTAATAGAACCAATTTTAATTCTTCAAGATAGAATTTTCCTGACTGGTATAGTAATTACAGTGATAATGGCAGGTGTTGCTTTTGTCTTATCAAAAAGTATCTCAAAGCCACTAAAGAAATTACAAAATGCGGCTAATGAAATTTCAGAGGGTAACTTTGGAGTAAGGACCAACATTAAGACAAATGATGAGATTGGAAATCTTTCTGTTACATTTGATGCAATGGCAAAAAAACTACAAGATTCCCTCTTGGAAATTAAAGATAAAGAAAGCGTAATCAGACAACAAGAAGATATTCTTTTACAATTTTCAGATTACAGTGAAAATTATTGTGTATGTATGGTAGACATTATGAATTCTACAAAAATAACTTCAAAGTTATCAGATGAAGATACAAGTGAATTTTATAGGATATTTCTAAATTCAACTGCAACAATTGTTAGGAATTTTGGCGGCATCGTTGTAAAAAATATCGGAGATGCACTGTTATTTTATTTTCCAAAACTTCCAAATGATAAGAAAAACGTATTCAAACAGACAATAGAATGCTGCCTATCTTTGGGAAAGTCAAGTGATAAAATCAAAGAAGATATGAAAAAGGCAGATCTTCCTACATTTGACTACAGAATTAGTGCCACATTTGGTCCTGTACGGATTGCAAAGATGTCAACATCCTCAGTTAATGACATTTTTGGTTCAACTGTTAATCGTTGTGCCAAAATAAACAGAGCAGCACCTGCAAATGGATTAATCGTGGGAGACGATTTTTATGAAAATGCAAAATCCCTTGAAGAATATTCGTTTAAGAAAGTGAGTGGTGGATTAATGGATGAAGAGTATGGGTTTATTGCATACATAGTTAGCAAGAAATAACTAAATCTTCTTTTTTGTAGTTATGCTGTAGGCATCTTCTATGTTAGATACAAAAATTACGCCATCGCCTCTTTCTCCGGTGTGTGCTATTTTTGAGATAAGAGATATCGTAGAGTCGACTTTGGAATCATCCACTATGGTAATAATTACATCTACAGCATTAAATTCAATTCTGTGACCATGCTCTCCTCCTATCCAAGGACGCTCCCCAGAGCCCTTTCCCAAGGATTGAATCAAGGTTACTCCATCAATGTTATTTCTGTGTAGTTCGTTAGCAACATTTTTTGCAACCTCGCTGCGAACAATGGCTTCAATCTTTTTCATAATGAGTTTAGAGATTAATCTTCTTTAAAGTGAATATTTGATTATCGAATCTGATATTGATAATTATCAATACTAATAATCAGAACTAAAAACATGAGCATGATTTATGTAAAGAATAGATTCGATTTCAAATAATGAAGATGTTCTTGTTTGCAATTTTACTTTTTTCTTTTGCCGTAGTTAATCTAGTAAGCTTTGCATCAGCAGAAGAGTATTTTGTTAGTATTCCTTTTGGTGCATACGATCCAACATTTGATACACCTGTTGAAAATTGGTTTGAGCCACCAGTAGCCAAAATCAATGTTGACGATACTGTAACCTGGATTAATGATGATAGGGAGGGCCACACTGTAACAAGTGGTCAAGGGACAGGAAGATTTGGCTGGATGAGTGGAACAAAGTTTGGTGAACCATCTGGAGTATTTGATAGTGGAAGATTTCTAAAGGATGAATCATGGTCTTTTACTTTTTCAAATTCAGGATTATTCAATTATTATTGTACAATCCATCCTTGGATGGAAGGAGTTGTTTTTGTTGGAGAATCTATTCCAGATTATCCTCATGATGCAAACGGTCAAAAGATTGACGAATTTCCAATAATTGGTTATACTCATGATGGTCTAGTAGAGCTTGATCTAACCTGGGAGCCTGATGTAATTCTAACCCATGAAAAAGTTGCATTCATTTATCACACCTATGATCCTGCAACAAATTCTAATCTTGATAAGATGAAATATGATTTCATTTTACTTCAAAGCGGAGTAGAAATATTTCGTGATGAGGGAGTGACCTCAGTTGGAGGAGATTATAGAAATTATATTTTTGACAAGCCAGGCCAAATTGAGATAAGATTTGAAAACATACAAAGTGCCGGAAGCTCAGGTATTGAAAGTGCTGCAAGAGGTCCCGCAGCTGATCTGTCAATGAGAACCATAGTTTTTACTGCCATGGTTTATGATAATACCCAAAAACAAGAGCATCATGAGATAGTTGTTCAGCCTGCAAAGAGGGTAGAATTACAATATGAGATACTGATCTTAATAATTACCATTCCTGGTGCGTTGGCAATTATTGCAGTACTTTACATGATGTATGGAAAAGGAAAAAGATCATTTAGAAAATCAAGTGCGGTTTAGTCATATGATACAGAAAAAAAACGTAACATGGGAAGACATAGAATCTTACTGTTCTATGCTAGAAAATTCAATCAAGAATTTAGGAATTAGTTTTCAGAGTATTTCGACTATCAGCAGGGGAGGTTTAGTTCCTGCTAGATTACTTGCAGACAGACTAGGAATTAAAAAAATTCTTGTTGATGGCAATGTCATTCCAAGGGATTCATTATTTGTAGATGATATCTATGATACAGGAAATACTTTTGAAAAGATTTCACCAAAAGCTGAGGATTTGGAGGGAATGATTTATGCAACTATCTTTGCACGAAAAGGAAAAAAGCTTCCAAAGCAGCTAATTTATGCAAAGATGACAGAAGGTGATGAATACATTGTTTTTCCGTGGGATAGATTTGAACATAAATAATTAATTTGTAATTTTTTCTAATATTTCGTTTGGCTGAAATGGTTTTGCAACATAATCAGTTGCTCCAGCATCCATGCATTCTGAAATAATTTTTTCAGTTCCATTTGCAGTAACCACAATTACTTTGAGTTCAGGGTTTTTTGGCATTATCTCACGCAAAACTGTAATACCATCTTTTTTTGGCATGGCAAGATCTAAAAGTAAAACATCGGGTTTGAATTTGTTAAATTTATCAATTGTATCTTGACCGTCTACTGCTTCTGCAACCAGCTCATGTTTTCCCATAGCAATAACATCTCGCAGTAATACTCGAATTGATTCTGAATCATCAGCTACCATTACTTTGGCCAAGTGAGAATCATCACAATTCTATATTATTAACAAAATATTTGTCAGTTTCGAACAGGCTAGCAACCGATCAGTCTATTATGTCCACTTTTCTGGTTCTTTTTTCCAGATTCTTTTTCCATCAATTACTACTTGATCTTCTTCCTCAAACACTGTATGCCACTTTCCATTGTGAGGAAAGATTTTGTTCATCTGCTCGACTTTATCATTTGTAGGAGCTTTGTTGAGTAAAGCGCCCCATTTCATGTTAGGAATCTTTGGCATGATATCATTAATGTCTCGCATAGTATCACCTTTTTTCTAAACTGAAATTATACCGTTTGCAATCAAGAATTGTAGACCGTTTGCAAAATCTTCATCAGAGATCAAGCCTTCTGACCACCAGCCCGCATTGTTTCTAACCCAATCAGGAATCACAGATTCTCCATTTCCTTTGCTTTGAGTTGTGGGAACCTTGATAATTTTTTCTTTGATCATGTATTCAATGCCTGATGCAAAGTCAGAGTCTCCAATCTGTCCATCAGCCCACCATCCTGCATTGTTTCTAACCCAATCAGGAATAGATACTGCAGATGTTTTTGGGGCAGACATTCCTGTGCTAGGACCGACTTCAATTAATCCAGATCCTATTCCAGCATATTTTTGTTCAAAGTTTATTCCCAAGCCTAACAGAGCAACATCAATTCTATAGCTGTCCTGCTTTGGCAGCTTGATTTTTTGGATATCAATTCCCTCAGAAGCTACTATACCATTAGCTTGTTGAGAATCAGTTCCTCCGGATGTTACAACTTTATTTTTAGAATCAATTACATAGTATGCATAACGAACATCCTTTAGCAGATTTCCTTTTTCATCAAAGAATGTAAACTCAAATGGAATTTCATCATTAACTCCATATCTGCTATCCCAAGATATGTTAACATTGGTTCCAGATTTAGCTCCAGAATCTTTTTTGACTAGATAAAACTCTACAGAGTTCTTTTGTACTTCACTTTGAGGAACTAGCTCAAATTTCATAATGCCACTTTTTTGGTTAGTAGGTCCTAATTTGTTATTGATTCGTTCAAGCTCTGCACCAGTTACTAGAAAATGAACAACGTTGGAATCTTCGTACGAATATGGATCTAACAGTAAGACGCGGTTATCAACTTCTACACCATTAACAAATCCTTTGAATTGTTTACCTTCTGAATATGGAGAGAAGCTCTTTGGCACTCTAATTTCCTCGTGAACAACTTGGACTAGATTAACATATTCTGGATCCCAGTCAAATGGCATATCAAATGAAATAGAATCATCTTTGGTGTCAAAAGAGAAATTATCAACGTGATCATAGTATGTTTTTACAATTACTGGAACTTCTTGTGCATATGCATTTATCACAAAGTCCTGTTCCTGTGCAACACTAACAAATGTATCATAACTTAGAATTTGTGATAGTTGTGTTTTTGGACTGGTTGCTCCTTCAATGTCTACTCGAATGTTATACAGTCCGCCTTTATCAAAAATTGGACCCTTTACGGTTGGTCGTCCTTCGTTTTCTACAAACAATGCTCCAGGTGCACTAACATGTTGTGAACCATAGTAGGTTGTACATCTCCAGAGATCATTCTCAGTACATCCTTGAACTGGTTGAATCTTGACATTCAGAATTCCATCAAGATCATAAAACAAGTTTCGTGCTAATAGATCACCGCTTCGCCAAACTTCTACACGATAGGTGACTTTTTCAAATGTAGTGTCAGTAAGGGTGTCAAAGAATCGAACTTTCATGTTTGCTTCATTGACTTCACCTACAGTAATATCGGCTGGACTAAGTTCAGTACTAACTGTAACTTTCATTCCACCAAAGTTAATTGGCGGTGCCATGTCTCCTCCTAGTCCATGAGCAAATGCTTCATCTGCTATAATTGGAACTGCGATAATTGCAGCTAGTGCAATAAACAATGGTAATTTTGATGACAACTAGAGTAATTAGTCGAAATTCCTTATTTAAGTATACGACGAATTTATCACTTTTAACACTGACATCATGGCAAATTATTATATCTGGTATAGAGTAAAATGACTTGTGAAAATTCTACTAGCAATTTTGTTTGCATCTTTTCTTATATCTCCAGCATTTGCACAATTAAACTCGCAGGTACTTCCAACCGATCAAGGAACATTAAATGTTGATTTCTCAACTTCTCCTGCAAGTCCTAATCCAGGAGATATCACAAAGCTAAGCATTGATTTCCTAAATCCAACTACAAATACTGTTCAAGAGCATATTGATTACAGATTAACAGTTCTCAAAGATGGCGTTACCATGTTTGGGCCAATACCACTAACACATACATCTACTGGTTCCGTAACAATCCCAGTGGAATTTGGACAAAAGGGAACTTATGACGCAGTGATCGAAGTTGAAGGAATTTTGTTTCAGCCAATTCCATTAGAGACTGTAACTTTTGCAGTTGCCGTTGGTGAAGAAGCATCACAATCTATGCCGCCAATTTCTGATGGAAAAGAAGGCGGAGGGTGTCTTATCGCTACTGCGGCATTTGGATCTGAGCTTGCTCCACAGGTGCAACAGCTACGAGAGATTAGAGATAATGTAGTATTATCTACTCATTCAGGTACTGCATTCATGACAGGATTCAACCAGTTGTACTATTCATTTTCACCAACAATAGCTGACTATGAGCGAGAAAATCCAATATTCAAAGAAACAGTAAAGCTTGCAATTACTCCATTGGTATCAACGCTTTCAATTTTGAATTATGTTGATGTTGATTCTGAAGAAGAGATGTTAGGTTATGGAATTGGAATCATTATGCTAAATGCTGGAATCTATATAGGACTACCAACTTTTGCAGTTCTAAAAGTGTACCAGTTTAGAAGAAAATAGCCAAGCCACTTGTAATAATCCTAGGAGAGGTTTTTATGTTACTGGAAGGGGTATTGAAGCAATGAAGACAATAGCTATTAGCTCAATCTTCGTTCTCTTTGCAATTATGGCTGGCGCAACAGTCCCATCAGCATTTGCTGACCATGCAACTGCTACAGTTGAAATGGGTATGGGTTCTAGTGTACCAGGTTGTGAAGAAACAAACGAATGTTACATTCCATATGAAGTAACCGTAGATGTTGGTGGCGAAGTAACATGGGTAAATGATGACGCAGGTCACACAGTAACTGCTGGAGATCTAAATGAAGACAAGGATCTAGTTGGAGTTGATTATCCAAATGGATTTGATAGTGGCTTCTTTACAGCAGGTAATTCATTCTCTCACAAGTTTGAAGTTGCAGGTGATTACCCATACTTTTGTCAAGTACATCCATGGATGGTAGGCATTGTACATGTACAAGCCGAAGAAATGGAAGATGATCACGGTGATGATCACGGTGATGGAATGATGCACATGGAAGGCGATGCCTCAGCTATGGGAATGACCGCAAGCGGATATTCAGTAATGATCTGGGCTGACAAACCAGCAGCAGGTGCAGGACTAGAAATTTCTCTTGAGGTAAAAGATCCTAATGGTATGACAGTGGAACATCTAAACCACGATATCAAAGTAACACAAGCAGGTGCAGTCGTATTAGATGACAAAGGTGCACATCATCATGAGGGAACAGGATCTCACACTACAGCTCCACTAAAGACTGCAGATCCAGTAGATGTTGAAATTACACTACAAGGACTTGGAGTAGGCGAGCTTAGTACAAGAACTGGCCCAATCGGTGAAAAAGTAGTATTTACAAAAGTTGTTCCAGAGTTTGGAGCAATTACAATGTTGATACTCAGTGTTGCCATAATCAGCATCATCGCAGTAACTGCAAAATCTAGAGTTATTCCAAGACTATAGGAATTTTCTCTTTCTTATTTTCTTTTTATCATTGCCACTACTGCTAGTACTACACCTGCGGCACCAAGTGACAATCCAAATATTGCAAAGTCATATGCAGGTCCAACATTATCCAAGTTAGCTCCAGAGCCAGTTTTCAAAGAGTTAATTTCTTTTTGTAGTGATGATATTGCATTTTTCATAGATGTAATGTCTTGATTAGATGAACCAGTAGACGGTGGAAAGTCAAGAACAGCTGTTGTCTCTACATCCTCTACGGGGATTTCAACATCAATTGGTACGCCGTTGATTTCTCCCTTGATGTCAATTAAGATGGAGCCAACTTTGGTTGGAATTACAGGTGAGTAATAATGACCAGGTCTAGGGTCAGAATTAATATCAAGAACTTTTGTTATGCCGCCAAACTTTGCAGTTGCCTCTAGATTTCTAAATGCATTGATTACACCCGACTTTACTCCTTCATTAGCTCCAGATTCAGAGATTTGGAAAACAAAGTCGTTTCTTATTCCTACTACTGGTGGTTCAATGCCCCAACCAACTTCAATTTCATACTGTTCCACATGAACTGTAGTATGGGCAAAAGCAGGCGTAACTCCCATGCCTATAATCAGAACTGCAAATAGCAAAACAAGATGATTCATACTTTAATTCGATGCTCAATCGATTTTAAGATTTCCCGTATCTTGGTACAAACATCGAATATCATGTAAATTGTTTAAATTAGCAGCAGCCAATGGAATAATAAATGAACAAGTTTTTGATGATTCTTTTACTAATTTCAGTAACTAGTCTTCCACTAGCGTATGCTCATCCATTCACAGAGGAAACAAATCCAGCAAGATTTTCAAATGTTGCTGCAGGAACATCTGAAGTCATTGTTTACTATTCAGAAGGAATAGAGCTAAACTTTAGTGTACTCAAAGTGTTAGACAGTAATGGAAATCAAATCGACAATAAAGATACAAAATATTTTGAAGGAGATTATTCATTAATTGTTACAACTCCTCCTCTTGAGGATGGAACATACACAGTAACCAGTAAAGTTCTATCAAAGGTTGATGGACACCTCGTATCAGATGCCATAATCTTTGGAGTAGGTGATGTAGTTATTGACGAGTCAGCAGGTGCATCATCACCAGCTGAATTAATTTTCTTTCCTGAAGCAGGTGCTAGGTTTCCAGGATTAGTTGGACAAACAATAGTCCTAGGGGCAGCAATAGCTTCAATGTTTGTGTGGGGAACACAAAGAAAAGATTTGATAAAAGACGACATGAGCAAGGTCCAAGAGTTTTTTCATGGAAAATTTTTATCAGTTACGGGTTTTGGTCTTTCCATAGTTTTTGCATCAAACATTTTGATGTTAATTGTCCAGTCGCTAAGACTTGAGGCCTCTGCATTTGATGTATTGGAGACATCATTTGGTTTTACATGGATAATTAGAATGGGCATCACAGTCATCCTACTTGGAATTTGGTTTGCAATGGACAGGATGGGAGCACTTTCTTTCAAAAAACAGATACCGCTTTTGATATTGTCCTTGGCACTGATTGCAACTACAACAATGTTAGGACATGGAATGGCAAGTGAACAGATGCCTGCTGTTGTATTAGATTATGTTCATAATTTGGTTTCAGCCGCATGGATTGGAGGAATAATCTTCTTTGTCTTTGTTCTGCTTCCAACTTTTGGAAGACTAGAGGAAACGAAACGAGAGATAATGTCAGTTCTTGCCATACCAAGATTCTCAATAATGATTGTAATTTCAGTTGGAATAGTGATTGTTTCAGGCCCCACCTTGCTGTGGTTGCTTGAGAGCAACATTGGAATCATTACAGAATCAACCTATGGCAAGCTAATCATGGCAAAGATACTGCTTGCAGCAGCCATGATTGCCATGGGCGGATATTACCAATTTGGAGTAATGAAGGATGCCGAATCTAAGATTAAATCAAAAACTGTCAAGGTTCACAAAAAATTAAGCAAGTACCTAAAGGCAGAAGCTGTCTTAGGCATTGCACTTTTGGGAGTTGTTGCTTTGCTTACTAATGGAACGCTACCAGCAGGTGAGATTCAAACTGTTTCTGCAGAGCAAATTAATTTTGGTTTAATCTCATCAGAATTCTCTGATACGATAAGATTTGATGTGGAAATTTTACCATTTGTTACAGGTTCCAATACGATATGGGTCACAGTATCAGATGTTTCAGGAAAAGCTGTTGTAGATCTTGACGAGGTAAAGATCAAAGTATCTAATCCTCAACGGGGAGTATCACCAATTGAGATCCCCACAGAAAAGATCAGTCAAAATGAATCTGGAGAAAAATTCAGGGGAGATATCACGTTTGGATTCTCAGGCACTTGGCAGGTTGAGATTGAAGCAAAGCGTACTGAAAGTGCAAACGAAAGTGTAATCATGAATCCATTTGTGAAACCGAGATTAGCTGATCTCAAAGCAGATGTTATAGAATATCAATTTCCAGAGCCAGGAGCTCCGTTGTATCCAGTCTTTGATGGGGCAGGAAACATTTGGATTAGTGATTCATCAGCGCCAAGAGTTTGGAAGTTTGCAATAGAAACACAAGAGTTTGAAAAGTTTGAATTTGATGGCAAGTCATCAATTACATTAGCAGTTGATAATGATGGAAAGATTTGGTTTACTGACATTCCAGGAAGTCAAATTGGTTTCATTGATCCAAAATCACAACAGGTATCATTAGTTGAGCTGCCAAAATTAAAACCACTTACACAGGATTCATTTCCAATTGCTTTGGCTGCAGATTTGAATAATGACATCTGGATTTCAATTGTAAACAAGAATGTCTTGTTACGATATGATCAGGAAACGAAAAACTTTGAGGAGTTTGGCCTTCCTACTGCAGATTCAGCACCTTTTGCTCTAGCATCTGATGCCAAGGGAAAGGTGTGGTTCTCACAGCAGGTTTCAGGACAGATAGGATACATCATTCCAGAGACTGGTGAGATTAGAGAAATAAAGCCAAGGACGCCTCTCTCTACACCTGAAACATTGACATTTGATGCACAGGGAAACATCTGGATTGCAGAACACCAAGCTGGAGGATACATTACAAAGTTTAACCCAGATCTAGAGACTTTTTCAAAATATTCGGTTCCAGATTCTAATGCATTTCCAAATGGTGTTGTATTTGATAGATACCAAAACGCTTGGTTTGCAGAGCATACAGTAGACAAGCTAGGAGTGTTTAATCCAGACACCAAACAATTCATCGAGGTTCCCATTCCAACATCAGAGTCTTGGATACAGTTTACCACATCTGATAGTAATCAAGACATCTGGTTTGTAGAACAAAAGCCATACAAGCTTGGAAAAGTAGAGCTAACAGAGCTTCCAAATACCAGTACAGTACGAATTGATGAATCAGAATTTTCATTGAGATATTCTGAAATTGCTTCACCACTAATTGCAATGGGGGTAATTGCAACATCACTCTTCTTTGTCAAAAATGTATACGATAAGAGAAGAATAAACTCACTTGTTGATTCAGAATAATCGTTTCAGCCTTCTACCAACTAATAGAATTGGCAACAAAGACGCCAACAAAACTAGTCCTGCAATTTCTCCAAATTCAGGAACAACAACGACTCCAAATTCTGTTTCATATCCAGTATTTCGAATGTTTTCAAATCGAATTATTGTTGGACCTGTCTGGTCTTCTGAGAATGTATAGTCTTCAAATGCGCCACCAACTGCGGCGTTTCCGCTGTTTCTATGAATCTCGTTTCCATTTTGAATAATTACAAAATCATATGTTGATTGCCTCATTGGCTCACCAGTTCTTCCATCACGTATGGTAAACACAAATTTCGTTTTTTGATCGGGACTTATCTCTGGTGGATCCCAAGACAGATCAACTTGAAGCTCTTCATTTTTTGTCATTGCAATCATAGGGAAAGCAGATTTTTCGCTTTTCGTTAATGAAAAGATCATCTTATCAGGAATCTCTTGCTTGTTTTTTTGCATCTCATTTTTTACGTATTTCAAATGATCCCCAAGTAAGACAAAATGAACAATTCGCTCATCCTCCTCAGTATAGTCATCAATGGTAATTGATGACTTGAACAGCTCAATTCCGTTTACTTTACCTACATAGCTGGGACTCCAAAATTCGACAAAATCCTTTGGAAAGTGAACTTCTTCATGAACTACAGGAATGTGCGAGATGGTGCCATCACTCCAGTCAAAGGGCATCTCAAACTCTACTAGCTCATTTTCAGGCTCGTATCTGAACTCATTGATGCTATCAAAGTATGATTTCATCCTAAAATTTACGTCATTACCTTTACTGTCCTTTTGTGGATGAGTGCTTACTTCTATCACACTAACATCTGCAGAATAGGTCTTTTCGTTTTCAATGATATTTGTTGGCTCATCAATTGTTCTAATCTCAATCTCAAATTGGTATAATCCTCCTGACTCGAATACTGGACCACTAATGGTTACAGGTTGTGAATCTGTGCCATGCCATGCACCCAAAAGCGAATCCTGATTTCCAGTAATTTTGATCGTCTCATCATCTGTAGGATTTAGAATTATAGTTGTCACACCATTTGGTGCAAAGAAATAATTTCGAAAAATCATTTCATCGTCATGAAATAGTCCTACGAGAAACGTAACATTTTGAGCAGGTTCCTTACTTTTTTGATCAGTTGCAGTAATTGTTAGTTGTGCATCTTTCTCAGGATCAAAATCAGTTGGCATTTCTATAGTAATTGATAATTTTTTGTCATTGATTGTAACATCTGAGATTGTATCAAGACCAAAACCATGACCAAACACTTGTGGTACTAGTGGAAAAAACACTACGGATAATGTAAAAAGAACAATGAATTGATTCAAGCTATCGCCTCTGGAATAGCTCTTTTACCTTTTGTATTAAATCGTTCAGATTGTCTGTCTCAAGAAGCGGTTGTAATTCGTTGGGACTTGCAGCACCCAATGCGGCAAGTGAGTATACATAATCAATTGTCGGGATTTCAGAGATTAAGCTGTATTGTACAAGTATTTGATCCAGTTCAAATGGGTTTAGAACACGTGGCAGTGCTTGCAAGATGATTTTTTCTTTCCACAGTTCCACCAGTTCTTTCCATTGATCAAGCTTTATCGTTTCAGTAATCTCTGGAATCATTTGAATCTCAGCGCGGATGTAGAGCTTTTCATTGATTCCAATTTTTTCATGTAATTGCCCCATTCTCTCCAATCCTTCTTCAGAGTTTGGATCATAGTCATATGGTAATGATACTGCAGGCTCGATTATTTTTTTAATCTTGAACTTGCCCCTTCCTACTGTCTCTATGGAAAGATGTCTGCCAGCAATGTCAATGTCTTGGCATTTTGTGATCTTTGCTATTGTTCCAATGCTATGTGGTGCCTGCCATCCTTGAATTTTTTCAGAATCATCAATCAGGCACACACCAAATTGTCCATCGCCTAGCATGCAATCATCTACAAGCTGCTTGTATCGCGGCTCAAAAATTCTAAGCGGTAATTCCTGACCAGGAAATAGTACTAGATCTAATGGGAATATTGGGATAGTCTTGATGCTCAATACTCACAGTATCTATTCATTGGATATATGACTGTCAGTTTTAGGAGCCAGGATATCCCATGGCACATAGAGGCAGTGAAGACGCCCAGAGATTAAAGAGGCTATCCATGTTGTTAAAGTCCAAATTCTTCTTGAATGCATCAAGGCTACAATCAATTGAAACATCTTTTAGATCAGACTCTGCAATTTCTCCACCTGAATAATGAACAGCAATTATCTTTGGCCAGAGTGGTACCTCGTCAGGGTTGAGTTGTCCTCCTGAATCATTTTCTTCAAACTCATTGAATAGTGCTATAGCTACTGCATCAATGTCTAGTTCTGCACCATTGAACATCTCATCATTGTAGATCAAACCGTTTAGTACATCTGCCAACACCAAGGAATCAACGCTTTGATTCAGCTCAAGATTAGCTAGAATATTTTTGATTGTATCAGGCTTGATTTGATTGTTAATGTCAACTTTTTCTAAGATCACTCCAAGTGTAACAGGATCAATTTTTTCATAGCTAAGTAGTATCTCTTCTAATGAAGAAAAGATTGCCTCAGAGTCTATGTTTTCATTATTAGACAGATTTTGTAATATTGCATCAATTTTTTCAGTATTGATGACATTTTGTGAATCAAGATTATCAAAGATTTCCTCAAATGCATCTGCATCAATTTCAATACCAAAATCACGTTTTTCAATGATTCGTGATAACGTCTGAGAGTCAATGTTACCAAATCCATTTGTTACTCCCTGTACTATTGATACCAAAGTTTCGTCATCTGTGTCATAATGTAAGGCAGTATTTTCAAGAATCTGATACAGTATATCTGAATCAAGATTATGGTTTGATTGTAATTGATTTAAGATTCGTAGCAAGGCATCAACATCAATTGAGGTTGAAGGTCCTTCTACCATCGATATTGAATTTGAAAAGAGATTAGTCATGTAGACCTCGTTTGTAAATGGATTTACGGCAATTCCTCTAGGAGCAATATCGGTCTGAATTACATTGGATATCTCATTTGTCTGACCATCAATTACTGAAATTGTGCCAGTATTCTCATTTGCAACAAATATGGAATCAGTCAGTGGATTTACAGCAATTCCCCAGATGCCTGAGCCAACTACAATTGAATTCTCAATTGCATTGAGGTTTCCATCGATTATGGTTACTTTGTCGGAATCCCATCCGGTAACGTAAACCTTGTTTGTAAAAGAGTTTACATCAACTCCCCAAGGGCCTGCGTTAACCGTTATTTCTTGAATTTTTGTATTTGTATTTCCATCAATGACTGTCACAGTATCGGACAAACTGTTTGCAACATATACAATGTTGGTATTAGTATTGATGCTAATTCCCCATGAACCGCTACCCACTGGAATTGTTTCTACAACTTGATTTGTGCTTGCATCAATTACCGATACAGTGTTTGAGAAGAGATTTGTTGTGTAAACAAAGTTTGTGTTAGGATTAATCGTTATTGCCCATGGTCCACTTTGTACTGGAATGGTTGCCACAACATTGTTTGTTAGACCGTCAATTACTGATACAGAATCGGTAAATCTTTGTGTTACATAGATTAGATTGTTGTATGGGTTTACCGCTATTCTTGCGGCTCCTCCTGTAAGAAATAATCCTCCATCTAATTCAACTGTATCTTGAAGAGTGTTTGTTTGACCATCAATTACTGAAATTGTATCTGAAACATAATTTGCAACATAAACTGTATTTGTGTAAGGGTTGATTCCAAGACCACGCGGTCCTTCACCAACATTTACTCCAGCATTCTCACCAGATGCATCCATGAATACAAAGTAAGAACCAGAAATTGTTGCAGTAATTCCAGCTATAACTAAAAGAATTACAGTTCTTTCAGAAAAGCCGCTAGTATTACTGGCCAAAAATTTTCCTCCAGTGCACACTGGAAGAAAGTTTTACAGTGATTGGAAATTCTAAGACACAATAATGTGTCAATTCCATACTGCCTTCTCGATAAATAGAGTACCCCTCCATCATGCCCAATTGCCCTGAACGGGCTTATTCTATAAAATATCAGGCATATTTACCAAGTTTTTAGATCCAATTTGGCACATCCAAAGGATTCAAGAGTCCTTTTGGTATTGATTATCTCTGTCTTAGAACTTTGTTTAGAACCAATGGTACTGCAGAACGATCAAAGGGTTTTACAACATAATCCCTTGCCCCAAGACGCATAGCATCCTGGACAATGTCTTTTTGTTCAACAGAAGTCACCATGACTATTTTTGCTGCTGGATTAATCTTCATTATTGCACGCAAGGCCTGGATGCCGTCTGCTCTTGGCATGTTTACATCCATTGTAACAAGATCAGGTTTGTGTTGTTGGTATGCTTTGACACCTTCAACTCCATCACCTGCTTCTAAGATCTCCCCTGCCAAACCGTTCTTTTTTACAATATCTTTGAGTAATGTTCGCATAAATGATGCGTCATCAACGATGAGTACTTTAGGAGCACGGCTACTCATGGTACAATCCTCGCATTACTTTTGTTCCTGAATTAAAGTAATATCCCTGAGTATGTCCAGAGCGAACATACATTTTAAAAAAATTCTTAAACGAATTTTTTGCAATTTTTGAAGACTTGATTAAATTCAAGAAGAGTCTCCCCTTGCTTTTATGTAAATTCGCTCCCTTGGGTATAATGGAAGAAATAGACTAGTACCGATTGTCCCAAGCATTGATTCATCCATTCCTAAAATCAGATGCCCCTCTTGTTTCAATGATTTATGGAATTTTTTGAATAATAATTCTTGAGCATCACGACTATAATAGATTAGCAAATTTCTACACACAACAAGATCCATTGAGGAAATGTCAACGGAACTTACATCCCCTACAATAAAATCAACATTTTGTTTTAGAACATCTCTTACTTGGTAGAGTTCATCATCTAATTTTTGAAAATATTTTGGAAATAGCTCAGTCGGAATGTTACTAAGACTTTTTGGATCATATTTTCCAGTCTCTGCAATACTAATTGAGACCCTATTCATATCAGTCGAGGTAATTTTAAAATGAATTTTTTTGGCTCCAATTGCTTCATTGAGCATTATTGCAAGGCTGTATGGTTCTTGACCTGTTGCACATCCTGCACTCCAAACTTGGATGGTTTCATTGGTATTGATTTTTTCAATCATTGATGGAAGAATATTTGCGCGAAAAGTTTCCCATACGTTTGGATCTCTGAAGCATTTTGTTACATTGATTGATAAGGAGTTGTACAGGTTAAGTGGCTCTAGAGGATCCTCATCTAACAGTCTGGCATATTCTGAGCCTTCTCTAATTCCCTTGAGCTGCATTCTTGCATTAATTCTCCTTGATATGAAGGGCAGTTTGAAATCAGAGAGATCAATTCCCACATTATCCTTCATGATATTACTGATCAGAGAGATCTCTTTTTCAGAAAAAGTGACATTAGCTAGCATGTTTTTCCTCCTTTAAGGCATCCTCTACAAGTGAATCTAGCTCAGAGTTTTGGCCTCCAATAAAATATTCTTCCTCGTGTTTTTCTACAGAATTTTTAGAATTTTGATGTTTTAGTAATTCACGTATATGAAGAATATCCTGCAAGATCATCATGTGAATTTTTATTCCGCTTTCTTCTCCCACAAATTCTGCATCGGTAATCACTACAGTATCAATTGGGTTTGCTATGTTTTTTGCACAGACGCTTACCAATGATGGAAGTTCTCCTTTTGCAAAATCAGGCGTAGATAGTTCTACCCTAAACCCTGTACAACTTGACATTGCATTAAAAAATGAGCCGGTCATGATGTTTGCCACTTCTTGTATTGCAGATGTACTTAGATCATCTAGCTCATCAATTGGTTGATCAAGGAGTTTTGCGGCAATTTTTTTTGCATATTTTATCTTGATTGTATAACAAATTTCAATGTGTGTGTCGCCTTTTCCGTTGAGGCTAATTCCGCACATCTTTATCTCATCATCAGGAATTTTAGTCTCTTTTATGTTACAAATTCCATCATCAAGTATCTTCACTTTGTGAAAAATTGATTCTGAAAATAATGTGGATAATGCAGAAGAGGTCTTTGCTGTGATGTATTCATTAAATGTATTTTCTAGTTTTGTAATTTCATCTGGCTCTAGTTTTGTTAACTGCGTCAAGAAAAAGCTCCTATACTAATAATGCTGGATCTAAAATTAGTGCAACACGTCCGTCAGGCAATATGGTAGCATTAGTAAATGAATCAGAAGAACTCGAAGTGTCAGTTAAACGTTTTACAACTATCTCTTGTTTTCTATCAAAGGAGTCAACTACCAAGCCGTATGGCTTTCCATTTTTGTTTATTATAACAACAGTAAGAGTTTCTTTGGTAGTGTTTTCATCATTTTGAATTCCTAATAATGTTGCAACATTAACCAACGGTACCACTTCATCTCGTAGCTGAAAGACATTCATTCCATGAACACTTTGTATTTTCTCACGTGGAACCTTGACAGTGGTTGTAATGCTAGATAGTGGTAGAACATATTTTTGATTTGAGACATTTACAAGTAATCCGCCCATTATTGATACGCTCAGTGGGATGGTGAGAGTCATGCATGTGCCTTTTCCCTCCTCTGTCGTAATTTTCACACTGCCTCCAACCTCTTCTACCTGCCTAATCACAACATCCATGCCAACGCCTCTGCCTGAGATATCGGTGACTTCTTTTGCAGTTGATAGTCCAGGCGTTCCAAGTAATGCAATTGCCTCATCCTTACTCATGGATTTTGCCTCTTCAGCAGAAATCAGACCATTCTCTATGGCCTTATTTTTGAGACGCTCAAGATTAATTCCTCTGCCGTCATCTTGTATCTTAATCTCAATCTGATCACCCACTCTGGATGCAGTCAATGAGATAGTTCCGGAAGGGGGTTTGCCAGCTGCGGTTCTTTCAGATGGGGTTTCAAGTCCGTGATCGACGCAGTTTCGAAGTATGTGTAATAGTGGATCAGTAATTGAATCCAAAATTGTTCTATCAAGCTCAATGCCTCCACTTTTCATGTCTAGATCAATTTCTTTGCCCAAAGATTTTGAGGTGTCACGTACGAGTCTCGTAAAACGACTAAAGATTTGATCAATTGGTACTAATCTAATCTTCATTGATTGATATTGTAAATCAGTGATGAGTCTGTCAAGCTCCATCATTATCTGTCGCGATTCTTCTGAACGATTTTGGTTTACAATTTTCTCCATACGCATTTTTGATATGACTAGTTCGCCAACTAGATTGACCAGCGAATCAAGATCTGACATTTTTACTCGAATTGTTGGGGATTTGCTTGATACAGAATCTGTTGATGCTATGTTTTGTGCAGAATCAGGATTTTCAAGCATGTTAAGATATGGAGCAAGATCTACCTTTTTGTTCTCATCAGAGATGAATTGTTGAAGCAAATCAACGCATTTGAAAAGCGCACTAGCAAGATTTTGAGTAAGCTTTGATTCTCCTTTTCTAATATTATCAAAGATATTTTCAATGTTTTTGCATAGTTCACGTGTTTGATCATATCCCATAGTAGCTGCCATACCTTTGATGGTATGCGCTGAGCGAAAAATGAGATCTAGATGTTCTCTAACGTTAGGTTCTTCTTCAAGCTTTAGCAAGGCATCATTGATAATTTCCACATGCTCTAGTGCTTCAGATACATACATTTCACGATAATTATTTTCTGACAAGTTTTTCCACTCCTTGACAAATTGCGTTAGGTATTTTTTCAGTAGAGAGTGATTGATCAACTGCATTAAGCTCAGCTGCTGCTTTGGGCATTCCATAAACTACAGCAGAAGTACTATTTTGTGCGATAGTGTTTCCTCCACGTTTCTTAATCGCCTTCATTCCAAAGCCTCCATCATGTCCCATTCCTGTGAGTAAAACTCCAAGGGTGTTTGTACCAAATACCTCAGATGCTGAGACCATAGTCATATTCACCGAAGGGCGAACGCCAAACCTCTTTGGTCCAGTGATGAGCTTTACCCTTCTGTTTGGTTCAACAATCATGTGATAGTCTCCAGGTGCAACCAAAGCCACTCCATTTCTAATCAAGTCACCATCTTTTGCTTCAGATACAGATAGAGAGGAACAATCATCCAGTCGCTTTGCAAATTGAGTAGTGAATCCCTTTGGCATGTGTTGAACAACAAGAATTCCTGCATTGATATCCTCAGGCAGTGCGCTGATGATTGATTGGACTACTTTGGGACCTCCCGTAGAAGAGCCAATTACTATAACCCTTTCAGCAGCGTCTGCAGTGATAATTGCTTTTTGTTTTGGTTTGAGTTTAGTAATATTTTGAGAGATTAATTGAATTGGATCAGACTTTGAAGCAATCTCTATTTTAGAGATCAAGGAAGATTTTAGCTCATTCATGTTTACTGATGGGGTTTGTGGAATGGGAACAAAATCCAGTGCCCCGTTTTCGAGTGCATCTAAAACTACCTTTGCTCCATCCTGCGAAAAACTGCTAACAATGATTATTGGAACTAATTTGTTTTGTTTAACAACTTCTTCGATGAATGTAAGACCATCCATTTTTGGCATTTCCAAATCTAATAAGATTACATCGGGTTTGGATGAGTCAAGTCGTCGTAGTGCTTCTGCGCCATCTTTGGCAGTATTTGTAACTTTAATTTTTTCATGAGATATTAAATCAATAAGAAGTTGTGTCATGTATCGTGAATCATTGACAACCCATACGTTGATCTGGTTTTCAACAGACTTTGTCATCATGATAACATTACCCCCCAAGTTGGTAATCCATAGGATTTGTCCAATAGATAGAATCTAGTATGCAGTTCTACGTGAACGCCTAACATCAATTATCTTTTGAATATTTTGATATATTGTCAAGTATGTTCGCCGTGATCATACATTTTAAAAAAATTCTTAATGTATAGAATATTTTTTGAACTGTTTAGGAGCGCAATGTGCCAGAAAAGATTTTTTCTGATTCTTGGTCAACTCGTGTCTGAAAATCAGCGGTTGTATCAGCTTCTTCATTACGGATAATTTCAGTAGGAGGGGTTCCACTGGCATCTTCCTCAAAAACAGATTTTAACTCATCTGGTATATCGTCAGAAATCTCTTCAGTTTTAGTTTCATTTTGAATAATTTCCTTTTTTACTTCGGGTTTTGACTCTTTAGGCTCACTTTTTGGTATTTCTACATCAGCTGCATCCTGAATTAGAGGTATAACGTCAATTAATACGAGTAATTTCTGATTTGTTTTTGCAATTCCTTTCACATAGTTATACGAATCAAATGCTCCTGGGGGTGGTGCTCCTATATCATTTGATGAAATTCTTAGAACTTGGTCTACGTCATCAACAAGCAGTCCATAAAGTGAATCATGTACATCAGCTACCAAAATTCTTTGTTTTGATGATGATGAGATTTCAGTTGTTCCAAAGCCGAGTTTGTCTTTTACATCAATAACTGGAATTATCAAACCGCGTAAATTCATTATTCCTCTAACATAGGATTTGGCTTTGGGAATCTTTGTGATTTCTTCTAAGGTACGAATTTCTTTTACTTGTTCAATTGGAATTGCATAATCTTCTTTTTTATTATTAGTGCTATTGATTAGAGAAAATGTTACTACCTGAATAGAATCCGTAGTGATTTGCTGGGTCAATTCTCATCGTCTCCTAATGTATCACTTGCAAGTTGATCAAATTCACTTTTTGTGTTTGTCTTGTCCTTTTTCTTTGAGAAGAGTTTTGTCATCAAACCATTTTTTGTCTCAATAATTTGCTCTTGTGGAGCAAGATTTTGTGATTTTTCTAACTCTTTTATTGGCAAGTCAGATGGGGATTCCTCAGAATTATCAGACAGCTTGAATTTACTTACTTTGTTTTCTAGCTCTTCTGCTAGTGTAGCTGTACTTTGACTAGAGTGTGATATCTCTGCAGTGGCAGTAGTTTGCTGATCAACTGCTGCAGAGGCCTGATCTGTAGCAGATGCATTCTCTTCAGCAACTGCAGCAACTTCTGCTACCTTATTTCCAATCTCTACAAGTGCCTTTAGTGACATGTCAACTACTTCCCTTCCTTCCTCAATTTCTTGAGCACTGGAATCAATTCCTTTAACAGTATGCTGAATTTCCTCTTGAATTTCTCGAATTAAGTTATCAATCTCTTCTGAGGATTTTGCAGATCCTTCTGCTAGTCTTCGTACTTCATCTGCAACTACTGCAAATCCACGTCCAGATTCACCTGCTCTGGCAGCTTCAATTGCTGCATTTAATGCAAGAAGGTTGGTTTTCTCTGCAATGTCACGAATTGTTTCTACGACAGAAGTAATTTTTGCACTCTTATCAGCCAGACTTTTTACTTTTTCAGAAGATTGATTTGTTAGTTCTATAATTCTTGACATCTTATCTGCTGCAGAAGAGCCGTCTGCTGAATTTGTATTTCTAACATTCTCTACAATTGCTTTAGCGCTTGCTAATTCAAGTGCTTGTGTTTGTGAACCACTTGCAATTTGTTGTACAGTAGCTGCAACTTCTTCAACACTGGAATTTAGCTCCTCAGTGGCAGCAGCAGATTCCCTAGAATCAGAAGCAACCTTGATTGCAGTTTCACGTACGTCTGTAACAAGATTTCTCAAGTTTTCAGACATTGAGTGTAAAGCATTTGTTAATTCACCAAGCTCATCCTTTGATTTTGATTGTGAGATCATTACTGTAAGATCTCCTTCGCTAATCTTTTTGACAGCATTAGCGGCTTCTATGATGGGGTTAGTCAGTTTTCTAGCAAACAAAAATGAGTATCCATTAACCCCTACTGCAATTGATGCAAGACTAATTTGTATAATTATTACACTTTGAATTGTCTGCTCAATTTGGATTTGAGTGATTGCACCATCATGGAGTTGTTGACCCAGGTTTATGAATTGAGAAATTGCAAAACCACTTGCCAATAGTGCAGCGGTAAGTAAAATACAGTTAATGAGGAATAATTTCTTTTTAACACTAAACTTGGTACTTCCTTTAGCCAACGTAATTTTAGATTTTTTTGCGTGCCAATAACCCTAGAGATGTTTGCATTGAACAAACATTTTGAAAAAAATTATTAATTTACTACTTTAAGCAATCTCTTGAATAATTAAAGAATGCCAGCCTGTTGAGTATCCTTCAAATCCAGGAGAGATGGCATGACCTATGCAGAATGTTTTACCATCAATTTTTTTAGTGATAAAATTTTTTTTCATCTTAAAGACTTCGTCTATTCCATCAAATTGTATTTGATCTTCAAGAATTTTATTTTGAGTATCAGCATAAACTTTTCCTTCCTTATTGACTATACACACACGTGTACGTGGTTTATCATCTTCATTGATTGTCGTATCATTGACAATTTTTTGAGCCAGCCCTGTCCAGTTAAAGACAGTTCCCAGAACTCCAATGAATGGTTGGTTGGTATCTCCATTTGAGTGAACTTTACAAGAGAATGTAATAATATTTTGATTGTTTATTGGAGGCGAGTTATGAACAGATTCAAAGCCAAATTCATCCCCATTTTTGGTCTTTAAAGCACTTTGATACCAAGGCCTTTCAGAAATATTTCGTCCCTTTAGATTAAACTGGGGATTTCCATTTGCGATAATGTTTCCATCTGCATCTGCTAGAATTAAGTCATGATAAATAGAATAATACTTTAAAATTGTATTTAGTCGTCCTGATACAAAATTTATTGCTTCAGGAGTCTTATCAGTTAGTGCATTAACTACACTTTTTTCTGTAGCCCACCACCTAACATCGGCTGTTCTCTCATAGAGGTTTCTATCAATTAGATCAATGTTTGTTAACGCGAGATTTGCGAGTCTATTGCCTCTTACACTAGCTGCCTGAGTTGTAAGAATTTCTTCAAGCTCTACAATATTTGTTTGACTGTTGTTATTCATTTTTTTTGTAATTCTTGCAGTTTCATTTGATAGCTCACCCATGTGTTCTGCTACAACTCCGAATCCTTTTCCTGCATCACCGGCACTGCTTGCTTCAATTGCTGCATTAAGTGCCAAAATGTGTGTCTCTTCATTTATGTCTTGAATTTTTTTAATAGCATTATCCATCTCGCTTGACATTGTGTTTACAAGCTTGGATATGCTTTCCAAAGTAACATTCTTAGAGTTTTCATATGCTGATTTTTGCACAATTTTTTAATTCTAAATTAAGTAATTTGCTTGTGTGCGTTTATGATGAACAGATTGATTTGATAAAATATGATTAAATTCTGATTAGTTATTTGATATATCCTGTACTATTACAGAATGCCAACCAGAGGCATACGTCTCATATCCATGAGATAAACCATGGCACACAAGTTGTTCTTTTCCCCTTTGGGATATTTTCACGAATCCCTGTTTTTTAGCGAATAAATCATTCATTTTAGGAATGCTAAATTTATCAAGGATTCGATTTTGGGTATCTGCTAGAATTGTGCCATTTTCATCAACTATACAAACACGGGTTTTTTCCTTTTCATCTTGGTTAATTGGGGTTTCATTTACTATTCGCTGAGCCAAACCATCCCAGTTGAATACGGCAGCCAACACACCTATTGCTGGCCTGTTTGGATCACCATTTTCATGAACCTTACAGGAAAATGTCATGGTGTGTGAGCCACTAGTTGATGATCTATGAACAGATTGGAATCCGTATTCACTACCATTTGAAGTCTTTAAAGCAGTTTGAAACCATTGTTTTGAGGCAAAGTTTTGATTTGAGATATCAAATTTGTCTGCTTGAGCATTTGTAATAACATTTCCTTCAAGATCAACTAGAACAAGATCATAGTATACAGTATAGGATTTTAGAATGGTACCCAGTCTATGTTGTGCTTCTTGAATGGATTCTTTGGTTTTACTCAGCAATGCTTTTCCAAAGATGTTATCTGTTGCCCACCATCTGATATCAGCTGTTCTCTCATAGAGGTTTCTATCAATTAGATCAATGTTTGTTAATGCAAGATCTGCTAATCTATTTCCTGTAATGTTTACTGATTGCTCTTCAATAATTTTTCCAAGCTCACTCATCTTTGAGATTGTTTCCTTTCGCATCTTTTCTACAGCCTCTTTTGTTTTAGTAGCTAAGACATCAATTGATTCAGCAACGACTTGAAATCCTTTTCCAGCATCCCCTGTTCTGCTTGCTTCAATTAATGCATTAATTGCTAAAAATTCTGTTTTTTTGTTTATGGTGTTTATTGTGTCAAGTGCCTTTTCAGTATCATGACTCATCAGCTTTGTAATCTCAATAACTCTATCAAGTGAGGTATTCTTTGTTTCAGAATTTGAGCTCTCATCAAGATTCTCATCCAGTGAGTCTATGGTAATTTTTTCCTCAGTGGCAGTTTTCTGTATAGAATCCACGTTTTTTATACAAAGAAATTACTATTCGTACATGTGGGTGTTCATATCATACGATCATATTACGAATTCTCTTACGGGACGACTGTCTCATCCACAAAGTCAAGAATGTGGGTCTCAAGAAAGTCAGCCAGCATAAAGTTCATCACAAATGATACTATGGCACCAAGTACTGCAAGTATTGCAATGTTGTAAAATACTGTCTTGTACAATCCTCCTTGTGCAACTTTGATGGCAACTGCACTTAGTACAGATGTCATGATAATCATCACAGGCATCATTGCTGCCATAAATTCTGGATCAATTGGGGTTAATTGGAATGTGCTGTTTGATACATCAACTGTATTGATGAGCTCAAAGAATATCTCAGTTAATTTGTTCATGAGTCCAAATACTGCAAGTGTCAAAATGTGAAGTACGATTACGACTGTCTCAAATGTTTTAGCAGTCTGGGCTCTCTTTGCACGAAGCTCATTCATCTTTAGTGTGATATCTGCAACAACGTTTCCTGTCTCATTCATGTCGCCACCTTTATCCATTGCAGTGGATATCACTTGGTTTCCATTGGCAATGATTTCGCTTCCCGCATCTCTAGATAACAACTCAAAGCCCAACTTTTGATCAATTCTGTTTTTGACTCTGTTCTTGAATCCGATTACGTGTTTTTGTAGTGGTCCAAAGTCACTTCGTAGTACAGCATCAAGTGCTTGACCCATTGAACCTACTGTAGCATAAATTTCTCCAAAGTGTCTGATAAATTCCGGATAGGCTTGGTTTAGCTCCTTTATCTGGGCCTCCATCTTCTTTGCCTTTAATCCGGGAATTATTAGTGGTGCAACTGCAACGCCTACTGCTAAAGTGTTAGGAAAATCAGGAATCATAAACAAGACAACACCAATTCCTGCACCAATTCCTGCCATCATGTATACACGTAACCGAAACTTTAGATCATCATCTGCTGTTGCATATGCAAGCTTGTCCCTTGGGAACATCATGTACATCAAAAATACAAAGACAGTCATGCTGATAGAGACTCCAATTAATGATGATAACAGAATGTCTTCGGCATCATTTGAGCCCATTAACATTGTCATGATAGAGTTTGCAGACACCATAAAGGCTGCAGTAGACATTAAAGTATAGAACATCTCCAAGAAGAGTTTCTGAGTCTCTAGCTTTCGTTCATAAATTATTTCAAAGTTCATAATGGCTGACTTTACTTCAGCATGAAAGAATGTCTTTAGATCATCACCTAGTCTTACTACCTGTGCAAGTTTGACTAGGATTTGCTTTAGTTGAATTTCATTATTTTGTGCAACTTTATTTGCAATCATCTCAAGTGATTTTGATAAGCCGTATGACCAGCCTACACCAAGTCGAAACGTATCCATGAATGCTTGAGAGAACTTTCCATAACCACTCTTTGATGCAGTCTTTATCATGTCTACGGACTCTACTTCACCAGTTGAGATAGAGTACAAAAACGCCATAAAATAGACAAATTTTTCATCAATTGCTTCTGCGCCACCACCCGTAGCTAGCTTGTTAAAAAGTGGAAATTTTGCTAGCTCCATTATAGAGTGTCAAGCTCCTTGTAGAATGCTTCAAGTCCAATCTCTCTACAGTGTGAAATAGAATCAAAGACGTCGTAATAGTTGAAGATCTTCTTTTCCATCATTCTTTCCAAAATTTTTGCTCGAAGTTCTAGCTCATCGTAAAGTTTTCCCTCATCTTTTCTTGACATTCCTCGTTTGTGCAAAACATGAGATATGAATAGTGCACTGCTTCCTTTTCCCTTGAATTTTACCTCATCTGTTCCAGGATCCCATGAGAATGAAGGAATGAACATGATGTTTCCACCATCGGGATTATACCCCAGGATTTCATTAATTGATAGAACACGTCTTACTCTTTTGCCACCTGGTCCCTGTACTGCACCTTGGAACAGTGCAATGTTTAGGTTCTCCATGTGAGTCTTTGGAATGTTAATTGGATCATTTGAAAGTCTTTGAATTAGTGCAACCATGTTTGCTGCGTGGAATGTACTGATTACAGGGTGACCTGTCTGCATGGCTTGAAACGCAATGTTGCCTTCTGCACCTCTAATTTCTCCGACGAGGATATAGTTAGGCCTCTGTCTCAAGGCAGCCTTTAACAAGTCAAACATTGTCACACTGGATGAGGGACTGCCAGTGTCACGGGTAGCTTCTGTAATCCAGTTAGAATGTGGTAGCGTAAGTTCGGGGGTATCTTCAATTGTTACTACTTTCCAGTTTGATGGGATAAATGCAGTAAGTGCCATCAGAGTTGTGGTTTTACCTGATGCAGTTTCTCCGTTGATAAAGACACTCATTCCTTCACTGAGCATCATCCACATGTATGCTGCCTCTCTAAAGTCAAGTGCCTTTGATGTAAGTACCTGGATGATTGATAGTGGTGTACTTGCAAACTTTCTGATTGTAGCGTTTGTTCCCTTTCTGCTGATGTCTTTTCCAAACACGATGTTAATTCTGGAGCCATCAGGCAACACAGAGTCTACTACAGGCTTTGCATGAGATACAGTCTTTCCAAATTGCTCTGACATGCTGATGATAAGCTCATCAATTTCTTCAACACCCAAGAATAGTGGTGACTTTAACGCTCCAAAGGACTTGTGAATGACGTAAACGTTTCCTGCACCGATAATTGAGATATCCTCAAGGTTTGGATCAGAAAGGAATGGATCCAAAAGACCAGTACCTGCACGTTTTTGTAGAAAATGATACTTTAGAGAGTTCCATTTACTCTTTTCAACTGGTAGTGTCTTTAGCTTGTAAACATCACCTACTTTTTCATAATCCACTGGCCCATCTTGGACAGATACTGCCTTGTCAAGATAGTTTTCAACCATGTTGAATCGCTCTGTAATCTCAACTGGGGGATCCAAGGAGCCTGACTGAACTGCAAACAGCTTGTCTGCCATTTCCATTAGTTTTCTTTCTGGTGGTGGAGGCTCTATGATGACATACTCAAGATATCCATCATCTGAAGTAGTATGTGGATTAATGTGAATAAATGCCTGCTCTGATATTGGATACATTAGGTTTGGTTCTTTTAGCTTTTTGTGTTCAGGCTTTAGTGTCTCAGTGAATAGTGGTAATGGGTTTCCCCTAGCAGAGTAGCTGTCGATATAATCCAAAAGATGTGGCGTCTTTTTTAGAACTTCAGAGAAATTTTTGTCCTTAACTTGAGAGAAATCAAATGCCATCTCCTAGTCCTCCATAATTTTGCAAGCACACCTCAAGCGTTTGCCATTGAGATTGGTACGATCTTTATTCCAAATGTCATATCAACCTCAAAGGCAAAACCGGATTCTGATGCGTCTTTTGAACCTATTAGCTTGATAACTTTAAGCGTCTTGACGTCCTTTCCTGCAACGTTTGTTGAACCTAGCTGCAAGTAACAGTCAACACTTCCCTTGACTCTTTGTGCAATATCAGCTGGAATATCATCTGGATGAGTTGTGATAATAACAGACATTCCATTTGCAACTAGATACTTGCATTGTGTGAAAAAGTCTAGTATCTGACTTGCATCTGCAAAGACAGTTAGTAAAGTTAGTGAATCAATGACAACACAGTTTGTTTCCTTAAAGCTGTTTCCAATGTATTTTCCTATAACGGGCAATAGAAATGCAGATTGCTCCTTTGTCCATTTTACACCATACATGTGAAGAGGAAGAATCGTTAGTCTGTTTTGTAAAAATGCATTTGAGAAATTAAATGTAATAGACTTCATGTTTTCAATGTATTCTTTGACAGTGTTTTCTGTGATGCACAGAACATTTTTTTTGGCATCCAGTATTCCTTTCATGAATTGTGCAGTCATTGCACTCTTTCCTGTTCCATGTCCACCTTCAAGTATCATCAAACATGGAAATGGTACTCCGCCTCCTATGGCTCTGTCTACTTCTTCGTTTCCACATGGAATAATCTGCGTCATGTATCGTCACATCCATTCTTTAAATTACAAATTATACAATCTAGATCCATTACTATCACAATAGGATTGAGTGGGAAAATCGATATAAGATACTGTTTGGCTTTTTTGAACGAATCTTTAGTGTTGTATCATTCTAAGCTTGTACGATTCGGACAGGCGATGTGATTTGATTTGTTAATTCAAGGTATAATGATATCAAATGGGCTTAGGAGTAGCAATCGGTGGTGCAATTGGTGCACTTACAATATTTGTCATGATACTTACATATCCAATGATTTCTGAAAACATCTATGAATCATCTGATTCTAAAAAACAGATGAATCAGATAGAGAACAAGATTTCAAGAACGTCATTAAACTTTAAAGACAATATTCATGTTCAGCCAGGTGTTTCATTTGTAAATTTTTCAATTAATAACAACGGACATGAAAAATTTTGGGATTTTGATGATTTTCATTTAGCTATTACATATGATGGAAACGTTGCAGGAACAAAGACTCGCCTTACTGAGATCTTCGATTACAACACTGCAGGCTTTTCTGGTACATCTGTTGAAAGTGTAGATAGAGGAGAGTTCAAGATTCAGAGAGGAACTGCAGTAATAGCCGCAGGTGCAATCAATGCTACACTAGTTGAGGGTGTTGATTTTGATATGTGTACTGGAGATTGCTTCGTAAAGCAGGTTACATCGAGGCATTCAGGTATTGGACCAACTAGTGGTGGAGGTTCACAAGATATGCTTGATTTTACTACGTTTATCAGCTATGATGGAGGTTTGAGAAATGCTGGTGATGACATAAACTTTACTCGTCACAGTACAGCAGCTGACAATACCAGAACATCTTGGGAGATTTGGGAGTATATTGGAACTGCAAGTGGAGTAAATGAGATGAAAGTATTGGATACTGGAATTTGCACATTTGGAACCGGCACTTATGATTATACCTGTGGCGGTGGAATTAGAATCGATAGAATTACCACAGCCAAGGGAACATGTACTCTTACAATCTGTACGTTTAGTCATACAGTAGGTTCAGGACCTAATAGGTTGCTAGTCGTTGGAGTTTCAACTCCTGGTGCTGGCGTATCCTCAGTAACATATGGTGGAACTGGAATGACAGAAATTAGATCAGATGACAATGGTGCATCAGCAAATACATCATTGTGGTATTTGGAAAATCCCACACCGGGTTCAGCTACTGTTCAGGTAAATACTGATTTGCTGACAACTGCTGTGATGGGTGCAATATCATTTTTTGATGTTGATACAACTTCCCCAGTGGATGTACACAATGGTGCCACAGGTACTTCCAATAATCCAAATGTTTCATTAACTACAACAAATGAGAGAACTTGGGTTTTGGATGTAGTATCTACACAGACGGGACCAATTTCAGCAAGCTCAGTCCAAGATGTAAGATGGAATGACAGTCAAGGAAGTCTTCGAGGAGGAGGGAGCACTCAGGAGACGATAGCAACAGGAGTAAAAACAATGAGTTGGACCAACGCTGGTGGCTCACAACCTTGGGCAATAAGCTCTGTTGCGATAAACCCTCATCCCGGAACACCTATCGCAGGAGTTACAGATGATGATGATGTTTCTGTATTTATCACAGGGCAAGCAAATCCAAATACAAGTAATAAAGACATTGAATCATGTTTAGTTACTTCAGAGTGGGATTCAGAAAATGATCGTCCCATATTTAGAAGAGGAGGAGTAGGAAATGATGATGGGCCAGATGCATGCGATGTTAGCTATGCTGTACTAGAATGGAGTGGAGCGTATTGGAATGTACAAAGAATTGATCATGAATACACTGATGCATCAGCAGATCAATCACAGGAAGTATCAATTTCTTCTGTAAATGATATTAGCCAGGCATTTTTCCATACCCAACAAAGAAACAGCGATTCTTCAAATGATTATAGAAAAGTATGTGCATCAGGTGCAGAAGTAGAGATAACTTCACCTACAGAATTAACTCATACCATTACATTTGATTCAGGAAATAGTGCATGGACAAATCCTGCAATGAATGCAGTAACATGGATTATTTCCAACTTACAGACAGATGCAGATGATAAAATGATTGTAAATCATTACTCACCAGTTCAGCATCCAAGTGGAGGAGATGAAGAAGACAATTGGGAGGTTGGAATAACTTCACTAAGAGATGGAATGTCAGAAGCTGCATTAACAGGTTTTTCAGTACAAACAGAAAATTGTGATGAAAATTATCCTAGATCATTCTTAGCTGCAAGGTTAAACAGTTCATCAACTGTAGAGTTTTGGCAATCAGACTCTAATAGACCAAATGAAATTAGTATTCAAGTGACAGAATTTCCACACGTAGAGTATACTAATGTTTTATCATGTAATGGAGATGATTCACTTGGAGTTAACCAATGGATGATTGGAAACGTTACTTCAGACTATTTGGATCCGAACATTTGGAATCCTGGTGAGTCAATTCATGTGTGTAGCAGAACACAGTATCCGATTTATCCGACTTCAACTATAACAGTTGTTCTAACAACAGATAACGGATATTCAGTTAATGGTACCAGAACAATTCCATAGATTAGTTTGTAGTAGACTTTGATGTAGAGACTCCATTGTCAGTAGAAATTATTACTGCAACAAGTCCAGCGTTTGCATTCTCAGAAACAGTACTTCGCAAATTCATTGATTCACCTTCATTGAGAATGCTTGGATCAAGCAAGTCATTTGTAAAAGAATTTACACACCAGTTTCCCGAAGAGGGATTTCCAGAGCAGGTTCCAGAGTAACTAAGCTGTTCAGTCTTTAGTCCAGATGTGGCTCCATTGTATGTTATGAATAGATCAAAATTTGCATAATCCCACAGTTTTTCATTTCCTGTATTTGATACTGTAAATGTAACGAGATTAGAGCCCAAAGAGGAGCTTAGAGAAGATATCGCAATATCTGTGTGGTAAATTTTAGTCTCAATCTCAGAGATATCAGTAGAAGCATCCTGAACTATCGAAGTTGTTCCCACTATTCCCGGAACAGTTAACAATACTGAGATTAATGCAACCATGATTATTCCTCCTGATAATGCATTACTTAGTCCCATGATATCACCACGGTACTAAGGAATTGAAAAGATATACTCATCAGAAACACCTTGTGGAGTAATTACACGCACCTCATATGTTGTGGATTTTGCCAAGCTGTCCTCATCTAGTTGAAGCTCCAAGGTGTCCATTTGTTGCCAAACTGCCGGACTTGGGATGCCACCGTTAATCTCCCAGGTTTCATCAACATCACCAACGGTGTATGCAAATCTTTGTACTGCATTTACTGGGCCAAAGTAGACATCAATTTTATCAAGGCTGGTGATAGGGTTTTTACCAATGTTTTTCACCCAGACTTCGGCATCATTATCTGTAGAGTTTGCAACATAGATTATCTTTATTTTTGTCAAGAGTTTGTCTTTTTGATCCTCAGATGTTTGGGTAATAGATGATTCAAAGACACCAATCTGCGATAGGACAACTCCAGCTACAGAGCCTGCAACAATAACTGATGCGATAATTAGAATTGCCTCACCAATTAGTCCTGATGCCATTTACTCATCCTCCTCGTCTCTTGATTCTAGTAATTTTTTGTAATGAGCATCAGCCTGTTTGTCATTGATTCCAACTATTTTGGCAAACTTGTATAGCTGAATTAGGGTATCCTCTACATTCATTCCAGATTTTTTGAGCATGTCAATTATATTGTAAATTGTATTTTCGTCTTCGTCTTTTAGTCCCATAAGCTTGCACTGCTCAATTAATAGATCAATACAGTCATCACCATTTTCTTTAAGCATCTCGCCTGCTAGCTCCACTATTGACATTAGATTGCTAACGCTAAGAGTGCCAGAAAATAGTGGCTTCATGACAGAGTCCATTGGATTATCAAGGTCTGTTCCTTTTTCGATACTCTCCATCTCAGTTGTCTTTGGTTTTGGTTGAGGTTGTGAGGAAGTTTGTGGTGCAGGTTCTGGTACTGGTGCAGATACAGGAGCGGGCTGTGGTGCAGATACAGGTGCCTGAGATGCAGGCTGTGGTATGGGGGCTTGGGATACTGTTTGCTCTGGTGCTCTGTTTTGTTGTCGTAACGGCAAGGATGGGTCGGATAAATTCTTGAGATCAATTGATTCAAAGTATTTTCTCATAAAGTTGAGCGGATTTGCAATTTCAGCCTGAAATGCCTTCATGTCAGTTAGTGTTCCCTCAAAGGATTCAGTCAAGCTATCAACGTTTTCTTTTGTAATCTTCATGTCTTCCTTAATTTTGTTCAAGTCTTTCTTGAAAGAAGAGAGATCCTTTTCGACTGGCTCAAATTTTTGGTCAATCATGTCTCGAATGGTATCTTCATTTAATCCAGAGATAGAGCCGCCTGAGGTAACGACATCTGCAGATACAGTACTTGAATTTGATTCTCCACCTCCTAACAAGGCATCAAGTTCAGCATTTGGTCCACCGACTGATGCAGGCTCTAGTGTAACTCCTTCAGAGTTTCCAGCCATCACGCCTGTAGAATCTTGCTGTACTCCTTGTTGAGTTGATTCACCGGAATCGTCTCCGCTAATAATTTCATTAAGCAAGTCCTCACCTGACTTGTTCTCAGTCTTTTTTGCCTTTGGTTTAGCGGTTTTCACTCCACGATTCATGAATTTTGGTAATCCAATCAGTACACCGGCTATTGCTGCAACGGGTGCAACAAAGTATGTCAGAGAATAATTTGGATTAAATAAAAATTCTGGAAACAGCTCATAGAGAATTAGAGTATAAGTTCCTGTTATACTTGTTACAAGAAAAATTCTAAAACTTTGCGTTAGGTTGTTTAGAAAAGAAAAAGAAAAAGAAATGCTTGGAGTGTGCATTTTATCACTCCTTATTTCTATCCGAGATCCACCACTGAAGTTGTAATTGATGGTACTTGTCGTTCTACGGTCAATGATGCACCAGTTGGCAAGATGATTTCTGCTCTCATTGTATCTAATGCAGATGGTCTATCGTCATCAGCAAATACAATTGCTAATACTGCATGTTCACCTTGATCTAAGATGTCATTATTGTTACTGTTTACAGTCCAATAGATGAATGCACATGTCTCATTTGGAAAGTTTGCACCACCTGCGTCAAATGGATCGTTAGTACAATAGTTTTGTCCACCACCTGCGGCAGTAGCATCATCAACTGCTTGACGTAATTGATACCATTCACCGTTGTCGTTTGGATCGCCATCACCGTCTGCTGCTGCAGTTAAGGTACCTTGGTAAATATCATCATATGTGATGGAATTACTAAGATACTTTACAGATGCAGTTCCTGGTGCCAGATTTACTGATTCACCACCTGAAGCAATTTTTAGAGGTACTGCAGTAACGTTTAGTTTTGCATCAGTAATATGTCCTGATCCAATTACTTTACCTGCAACTTCTAAGCTGCTAGATGCTTCACCAAGACTGGATATGATTGTGGTTTTGGCTTTTTGTGTTGTGGAGAAACCCATGTTGAGAACTACAAAGGCCAAAGCTGCTGCTACAATTACAAATGCAATCATAACTATTGCAGACTCTACACCAATGACTCCTCTGTGGGTGTGTCCGTGTCCTTTTCTAATAAGGTTCATTGAAATGTATTGATGGTATCAGGGTATATCCTAGAGTGTGTTCGAGATGATCGGACATGAAAAATTTGGAAGTTCTGAACCTATAGTTCTTTAATTCTTTTTAGAATTTCAATTCCATTATTTTGAAGAATTTTTTCTGGATAGCAACTCAACATGTATCCATTATCAATTTTATAAAATTGATAATCAATACAGTCCCAATCGCTCATAAATTGGGAATTATCAAATTCCCAATCAAATCCATTTTTGATGTCACTATCAGGGAAACCAGGTCCTCTTTGAAGAGATATTGTGTTTGTTTCATAATCAGTAGTAATCAGGGAGCTTAGTGCATTTGGATATAGATAAATTACATTTGGATGACTAGTTATTGCATTAAATTCATTTTCGGTTACATACTCATTATGGAGTAGGATCACTTTTTCATATTGATTTAGAATGTCTGGAGTTTTATCAAGATCAATATCATTAATTATATTATAGCCTAAAAATTCCAATACAGAAAACGCGGTACCGCTTGATGCGTATCGCTTCTCAAAGAATGGTTGAATTTCTACACTAGTGCATTCAGTACATCTATCTTGGTAAAAATCATGAATGCCACCCCATTCATAGGCACTTTGAGTAAAAATTGGATAGATTACGACTATATTTTCATTAGCCTTGAGTTCCTCATAATTTTTATGATAATTGGTCTCAAACATTATATCTTTGTCTTGATGATTTGCAGAGTATGATAACATTTTATTTTCAGAATTAATACTAATGAAGATAATTCCAAGAAACATAGTGATAGTAATACTGAGAATAATGGCATTCAGATGTGAATTCATAATTAGCTTTAGTGATTAACAATAAAAACAAAGTTGTGTTCAGTTTGAAATTTTGAAAAAGTAAGAAAAAGGAGTGTTGCTCCTAACCAAGGTCGACAACATCATGTGTGACGTTTGGTACTAATCTCTCAATTGTCAATGGAGCACCTGTTGGGACAATAATCTCTGCTCTTATTGTATCAAGTGGTCCTGGTCTCTCATTAGCACCATGGACTATTGCCATAATAGCATGTTCACCTTGATCGATGATGAAATTATTATTTCTGTTTACAGCCCAATATAGTATTGAAGTTGTTTGTCCTGGATTCGCAGTGTCATTTACAGGGTTACTTCGCAGAAAACTTTGAGTTACAGCAGTTTGCATTGCATTTGTGAGATTAACATAACTTCCTGTTTGTAATGTTCCATTGTAGATATTATCATATTCAATGGAATTACTAAGATATTTTACAGCTGTTAATTGTAGATTCATGTTTACAGAATCACCACCTGAAGCAATTTTTAGAGGTACTGCAGTTACATTCATCAATGAAGCTGTTACATCTCCAGAACCAGTAACTTTACCTGCAATTTCTAAGCTGCTAGATGCTTCTTCAAGACTTGCAATAATTGCAGTCTTTGCTCTTTGAGTAGTTGAGAAACCCATGTTGAGAACTACAAAGGCCAAAGCTGCTGCTACAATTACAAATGCAATCATAACTATTGCAGACTCTACACCAATGACTCCTCTGTGGGTGTGTCCGTGTCCTTTTCTAACAAGTTTCATTGAAATATAATTATCTAGTATGAGTATATCCTATTGTATGTGCTACTTGAACAGACATTTTTGAAAAAATGTATAGTATGAATGGTATGAAAAAACCATAGTATTATCTAGCTAATTAAAAATAAAATAAAAAAGGTAATTGAATTACCTATCCAAGATCAGTTACTAGGTGTGTCAATGTTGGAATATCTCTTTCAACAGTTAGTGATGCACCAGTTGCAAGAATAACTTCTACTCTCATTTTATCAAGTGCAGTTGGTCTTTCTTCTGGGGTAGCATTACTGTCAAATCCAATTGCCAAAATTGCGTGTTCTCCTTCATCTAGGATTGCATTTTGAGTTCCTCTAGATACACTCCAATATGTGAATGCATAAGTTCCAGATGTCAATGCTTGATCAACTGGGTTATCTGCAGTACCAAGTTCTGAAAATGCTGTTATTCCAGCATCAAATCCACCTTCTAGACTAGAAGCAGTGGCAGTAGTGACTGCACCAATGTAAATATCATCATACTCAATTGAGTTACTAAGATATTTTACTTGAGTATAAGACTCCTCAAGGTTTACTGCATCACCACCAGAAGCGATTCTAAGTGGAATTCCTGTTGCATTAAGATAAGGTGTTGAACATCCTTTTGCGGCGGTTGTACAAGCTATTCCCATTACTTTACCTGCAACTTCTAAGCTGCTAGATGCTTCACTCAAACCAGAGATAATTGTGGTTTTTGCTTTTTGTGTTGTAGAGAAACCCATGTTGAGAACTACAAAGGCCAAAGCTGCTGCTACAATTACAAATGCAATCATAACTATTGCAGACTCTACACCAATGACTCCTCTGTGGGTGTGTCCGTGTCCTTTTCTAATAAGGTTCATTGAAATGTATTGATGGTATCAGGGTATATCCTAGAGTGTGTTCGAGATGATCGGACATTGACATTCCACACCCTTACAACAAATATTATGAAAATATTTAGAATTTGGAATAAATAAAAAAGATAGTATTTTGTGATTATTTACATAATCACGGTTTTCTATCCTAGATCTACAACAGTGTTAGTAATGTTAGGAACGTCTCTTTCAATTGTTAGAGGTGATCCGGTTGGTAAGAGAATTTCTGCTCTAATTCTATCTAATGCCGCTGGTCTTTCCTCTGGGGATTGATCAAATGCAATTGATAGTACAGCATGTTCTCCCTCATCTAAGATTTGGTTACCTGCTCCAACAGTCCAATAGAAAATTGCTTTGGTACCACCTGTCCAAGTTCCATTTACTGGATTTGCTGGTACATCAACTACATTGAAATGTCTGTTTGCAAGTTCCCATCCTTCGGTAACATTGATTGCATTAGTTGATGTGCTTGCCGTACCTACTAGTATGTTATCATATTCAACAGTGTTACTAAGATACTTAACACTAGCAGTTGTGTTTTGCAAGTTTACTGCGTTACCACCACTAGCGATTTTTAGTGGAATAGAAACTACATCTAATCTTGCATCACCAACATTACCAATTCCAGTTACTTTACCTGAAATTTCTAAGCTGCTTGAAGCTTCACCTAGACCTGAGATGATAGATGTTTTTGCTTTTTGTGTTGTAGCGAAACCCATGTTGAGAACTACAAAGGCCAAAGCTGCTGCTACAATTACAAATGCAATCATAACTATTGCAGACTCTACACCAATGACTCCTCTGTGGGTGTGTCCGTGTCCTTTTCTAATAAGGTTCATTGAAATGTATTGATGGTATCAGGGTATATCCTAGAGTGTGTTCGAGATGATCGGACATTGACATGATTTTTCTAATAATGAAAAAACAATTTAATAAAAAAATAAAAAAATCACAAAGTCAGATGTTCGTTTAGTCCATACAGACAAGAGCTCAAATTATTTTACACAATTGAATCTATATGGAAATTTTACGATTAAACAAAATGATCCTACATAAATACAGCAAATTTGTCATAGGTGAATACACACAATGAATGTTAACGAAGAATTGGTAAATTCATTATCAAATTTTGGATTAGAAGAACCAGATGCAGTGATGTATCTAGGACTGCTTCAAATGGGTTCTGTTACAGTAGGAAGCATGTCGTCAAAATTAGAAATAGACAGAGGCAAAGCTTATCGTGCACTTAATAGACTACGAAACTTGGGATTAGTATCCACTACATTTTCTAATCCTACAATATGCCAAGCCGTAAATCCAGAAGATGCATTAAGTATCATGATCCAAAAAAGAGAAGATGAAATCACAACGATGCAAAAACTTGCAAAAAAGATTGCAAGTGATTTGAAGCATGTATCAAAGGAAAATTCAACTAATGAGGTATCATCATTTTCCATTATACAAGGAAGATCAAATATCTATGCAAGAATTGGAAAATTAATTCAAGTTTCCACAAATTCACTGTTTATTGTAACAACTGTCGAAGATGTTTTACGAATGTATCATACATCAATTCCTGAAAAAATTGCCTTGTGTAAAAATAAAGGAATTGAGGTAAAATTGCTAACAGATACTAAAAGTGATAATTTATTACCATTAATTGACAGATTAAATGCTTCTGAAACAAGAGTTGGAAAACTTCCATCAAAAAGTAGAATAATTGTTGAAAAAGACACTCAACTAATCATGTCAGGTTCAATTAAAGAATCAATGGATTTGAATGATGAGAGTGATTCCATACTGTATACAAATTCATCAGAGATGGTAAGTAACATGCATAGTTTATGTAATCATCTCTGGAAAAAATCAAAGCCTTTGGAATTACTAATGAAAAAATAAATTAAATTTTTAGTATATTTTTGAATTGATAATTACTTTGTAATTCTGCAAAGTCTGATTCTTTCATGATAATTTCTTTATAGATAGGATCTATAGTAATGATCTTTTTGAGTAGAGTAATCGAGTCGACAATATTTCCAAGCTTTACCAATAGTTTAGATTTTTCATACATTGCAGACATGTTTGTTGATTCTACGTTTAGAATTTTATCAAAGCACTCTATGGATTTTTCATACTTGCATAATGAAGATAATGCCCTAGCTTTGGATGATAAAATTTCAATACTTTTTGGATTTGTTAGTAAAGCCTTATCAAAGTAAGTTATAGATTCTGATGTTTTGCCAGTTCTCATGCAAATTTGTCCCTTGGTAAATAATGCCTTTGAATGATTAGGATTAGAAATTAGTATTTTTTCTAAGAATGCATTTGCAGAGTCATATTTCCCTAGTATCGATAGCGTCTTTCCCATGAAAAGTAATCCTTCTTGATTAAATGGTTCAATTTTGAGCACGTTTTGGAATATTTCTATGGATTCTTCATACTGACCAGTCTCTAAAATTGTAATTCCTTTTTGAAGAAGTGCAGGCGTAAACAATGGATTTTGTTTTAAAATTTGTTCAAAACAGAATAGCCCTTCATGATACTTTTCTAATTTTGTAAGACATATTCCCTTTTGAAGTAGTGATTTTTCATCCTGGGGAATTTTATCAAGAATTTTATCAAAGCAGGAAAGCGCCTCTATATTTTTCCCTAGATTCTTTAATGAACATCCCTTGTGGAATAATGCATCAGAATGATTTGAAATTATTTCTAATACTTTATCAAATAGGGATACTGCTTGAGATAATTTTGATATTTGTTCTAGGCATAATCCTTTTTGGTATAATGCATTGATACTTTGAGGCTTTATAGATAGTACTTTGTCTGCATATGAGATAGACTCTGAAATAAGACCAAGATTCATCAAGGCTAATGATTTTTTGCTTAAAGTTTCAATGTCATTTGGTTTAATCTCCAATATTTTATCAAAACATGATATTGAATCTTCAAACTTTTTTTGTTTTAGTAAGATTACTCCTTTATGGAATAATGCAGGTGTATATTTTTTATCAATAAATAAAACTTTATCAAAATAGATTATTGCATTATTATGATTAGCCAATTTTTCAAAAATTAAACCCTTATGATATAATGCACCAACATTGTCAGAATTTATTAAAATAATGCTATCAAAAGTGTTTAATGCATTTTGGTAATCTGAAAGTAAATAATATGAATTTCCTTTTTGGTATAGAGCTTCAATATGATTTGGTTTAATTTTTAGTGCCTTATCAAATATAGATATAGCATCTGCATGAGTACCTAGCTTTGATAGCAGTTTTCCTTTTTGCAGTAATGCATCAAAATAATTTGGATTAATTTCTAGTATTGAGTTATAACACTGAATTGCATCCTTGTATCTTTCAGTCAGTAACATGATTTTTCCTTTTTGCAGTAATGCATCAAAATAATTTGGGTTAATTTCTAATACATTCTCATAAAATACAAGTGCCTCATTCAATTTTCCCAAAGATGATAATGAATTTCCTTTTTGGTATAGAGCTTCAATATGATTTGGTTTAATTTTTAGTGCCTTATCAAATATAGATATAGCATCTGCATGAGTACCTAGCTTTGATAGCAGTTTTCCTTTTTGCAGTAATGCATCAAAATAATTTGGATTGATTTCCAGTGCTTTGTTTAAGGAAGATATTGCATCAGAATTTTGATTTAATCCAGAATAACATAATCCAACATTATACAATAGGAGAGAATTACTTGGTATAATTTCCAAGGCACGCATAAATGAAGAATATGCCTGCTGGAAATTCTCCATAGATAATAGAAGCATTCCCTTCTGAAGTAGTGCATCAGAATGATTAGGATTAATTTCCAGTGCTTTGTTTAAGGAAGATATTGCATCAGAATGATTATTTGTGAATGCAAAAGATAATCCTCTTTTATAGAAAACCTCAGCACTTTTACAGTTATTGAGAATTGCTTTATCAAAGTATTCTATGGCTTCATTGTGTTTTTCAAGTGATGCAAGAACTATGCCTTTTTGAAATAAAATTTCAGGATTTTTTGCATCAATTTTTAATGCATAATCAAGACATAACAAAGATTCTTGTTTATTTGACTCAGCAAATAACTTGGCTTTGTTGAATAGTGCATCAATGTTTTTAGGATTAATTTTTAATGTTTTATCCAAAAACTCGAGGGCAGGGTTTTGTTTGTTTAATTTTGAATATGATAATGCTTTGTATAATAAAGTATTTTCATGATCAGGGTTATTTTGTAAAACTAGATCAAAATAATGTATTGCATCATTATATTTTTTGGTCTTAAAGTTAACAAATCCCTGTTCGTATAATGCATCAAAATGGTTTGGAATAATTTCTAATGCTTTATCTAAAAATTGTTTGGCATTATTATTTTGGTCGAGTTTTGAAAGTACCTTACCTTTTGCTAGTAGTGCATCAAAATAATTTGGAAGTATGTTTAGAGCTTTGTTATAGAATTCAAGTGCATCAGTTGATCTTTCTAATTCTGTAAGTGATTTAGCTTTTCTATAGAAAACCTCAGCACTTTTACAGTTATTGAGAATTGCTTTATCAAAGTATTCTATGGCTTCATTGTGTTTTTCAAGTGATGCAAGAACTATGCCTTTGTATAACAAAGAATCAAAATTTGTTGGGTTAATGGCTAATGACTTGTCAATATAGAATAGTGATTTTTCTAAATCTTGTATATGCAAAAAGATTTTTGCAGTGTCAAGAATAATCTTGAAATTCTTGGGGTTCTGTGCTAATGCCTTTTCAAAGAATTCAAGGGATTCAGTGTAATTATGAAGATTACTTAATGATTGAGCTTTGATCAAAAGGCTCTCATAATGATTTGATTTAATCTTGAGTGCCTTATCAGCAAAATTTACAGAATCTTGATATTTTCCTAATTTTTGTAGTGATTTTGCTTTACACCACAATGTATCAAAATGATTTGGTATTTGCTCCAGAATTTGATCATAATTTACAATTGATTCTTCATATTTTTCGAGAAATGAAAGAGTTTTTCCCTTTCCAAATAATGCTTCTATCTGAATTGGATTTTTTTGTAATACATGTTCGTATGCTTTTAGTGAACTTTCATAATCTCCTAAATTGAAGCATAAATCACCTTTGGCAAGATAAGCATCTGTTAGGGAAAATTCAAGTTCTATTGCAGTGTTAAATTGAATCAGGGCTTCTGAAAGATTGCCTACCTTTGATAGACATTTTCCTTTATAGTAAAAAGATAATGCATGTTCTGGATTAAATTTTAATGATTTTTCCATGAAAGATAAAGCAAGTTGAATTTTTCCAAGATTATACAAACACAGACCTTTGTTGAATAAAGAACCAAAATGGTTAGAATCTATAGCAAGTGTTTTGTCAAATTGAGTTATTGAATCATTGAATTTCTCTAGCTTTCTAAGTACGACACCTTTGTTAAAAATTGCATCAAAATAATTTGGTTCAAGTTCTAACACTTTTTCAAAGCAGACAAGTGCGTTCTGGTTTTTACCTAATTCCAATAAACATAAGCCTTTTTGGAATATTGTTTGAAAGTTGGATGGTTGAAGGCTAAGACCTTGATCAAAAAATGAAAGAGCCTCGGTGAATTTTCCAAGCTCCTTTAGTGCCATACCTTTGTTAAATAATAAATCAAAATTATTAGGATCAATTTTGAGTGTTTGATCATAACAAGAGATAGCTTCTTCGTGTTTTGAAACTGTAGTAAGTGAGTTGCCTTTACAATAAATTGCCTCAAAGTATTTTGGATTAATAGCTAATACCTTATCATAGCAAGAGATGGCTTTATCATGTTTTCCTAGTTTAGCAAGAGTAAGGCCTTCATTGAATAATGGTTCTAAGAATTTTGAATCAAATTTTTGTGCAGATTGGTAAAATGAAAGTGCTTTATCATGGGAACCTGAATAATAATGATAATTTCCAAGTAATGTCTCTAATTTTTTATTTGAAATTGTTTTATTTCTTAATTTTGGGTTTTTGCCAAGTAGGTTTTCTCGAATTTTTATCATGCTATCAATTTTTATTTTTTTGTCTGTTGCTAATGTAAAAGAATCATCTGGAATTAATTCTAGAGAAATTTCCTGTTCTTCTAACAATCGTTCAAGAACTCCATTCATTAATTGAAGCTGATTTTCAATTACCCCTGTGTCTGAAACCATTACATCCAGTTTAATTCATAAGAAAATTTCTAATATCGTAGTATCTGTTCAGAAAATCCAAACACTGTGTTATATGAGTAATTTATCCCTAAAATATGTTTGAAGGCAGGATTAGTACTAGTATTTGCTATAGTAATTAGTGTATTTTCTACACTGGAGTATGCTTTAGCTGCAGAAATGGAATTTGATACAAGATTCATTCCACCTAAAATTGTTGAAGGTTCAGAAGCAAAAATTCTAGTTTATACAACGCAAGATGGTAATGTATTTCCAAAAAAAATAGATAATTTGCGAGCAGTGAGTCTTGATGCTTCTATAGTTAAGGTGACTGATGTAAACTCAAATACGGGAAGTTTTGTTTCAGAGATAACTGTTAAAGCATACAAGGCTGGAAAAACAACCATTACACTTGTTGCGCCAGGTTTTTCTCCCATTGAAGTCCCAATAGAAATTTTTGGAAATAAATTTAGTCAAACACAGCTTTTGATTAAAACAACACCAGAAGAATATTCATTAGATGGACTAACCAAAGGATACGTTTCAGTACAACTTGCAGATGAAGATGGATTTCCTGTGCTAGCAAAACAAGATACCATAGTATCACTTAGTTCATCGGATAACAACATAATTTCGATTTTACAACCCGAAGTAATAATTAAAGAAGGACAGAATCATGTGATTACACAGTTTGAGATTATTGGTTCTGGAGATGCAGACATTTATGCTTCATCTCTTGGAATGAAACCAAAAAGTATTGAAATTAACATTGATGATGAAGAGGATTTAGATATTGCTCTGCATGTATTTCCTAAAACAATCAATACCCATACAGCATCAAAGGGACACATCATAGCACAATTGGAGAGAGGAGGTCAACCAGTTATTGCTAAAGAGAATATCAGGGTTGATTTACGAATCACAAATGATGATTACACCACAAAGACAAATCTAAGTGATGATCTTTACAACTCGATTAAGACAGTCGGGTATTTTGAGATAAAAAAGGGAATGTATTGGGGATATACTACATTTACAACTCTTAGTGGAATTGAAGATACATACAATATTTCAATCTCTGCAAAAAAGCCACTAGTAGTCAAGACAGAGACATTTGATACAAAAAATCTTGAATTGTTTGATGAAAAAATAGTAAAAATTGAAACATTACCAATTTTGGCTACTGGAGAAAGAGAATTAATTGGAATTATGTATCTAGAGGATGAAGGCGGAAATCCTATCAAAGCAAGTAAGGATATTCATGTTTTGATTGATTCAGCTGATGAGACTTTTCTTCAAGTTGAAAGCGTAGTACTACGTAAAGGAGATGGATCAGTTCCAATTTATGCAAAGGTTGGAACAAGTGTTCCAGAAAAAATTGAAATTTTCCCCAGAATTGAAGAAGCAGATATCATTACTCCAACAGTTTTTGGCCCAAATAAGAAATCGCTAGATTTGAAAGTAGAGCCACTGATTGATAAAATAATCTCCGGTAGTAAATTTCCTATCGCATTGTACTTAATCGACGGTGATGATGTTCCAGGATTCCCAGAAAACTCAGAATTGTTTGTTTCACCAAGTGAATATGTATCAGTGGAAAAAAGAACAATTAACAAAGGAGAAAAAATTGCAATCATTAATGCAGAATCTTTGAAGGAAGGAGATGATGACGTACAATTTAAGATTAAAAATTATGCAGAAACAATTAACATTGATAGTGTTTCAAGTAGTATATCAGAAGTAGAGCTTGTACATTCTGATGTAATATTTTCTGGTACAAATGATGTGTTTTCAGTCCAGATTCTAAATGATGCTGGCTCTCCAGTATTTGCAAGCAAGGATATAGAAATTCAATTTGTATTGAAAGATGAATCATTACTAGAGATTCCAGACTCGGTTACTATCAATAAAGGAGAATACTACAGTCTATTTGATGTTGCAGCAAAAGCTAGTGGAGAAACCGAATTATCAGTTCTTACAGACGGATTACCAATTGAAACATATGATATTGAGATTACATCACTAGAACCAACATTAGAATTAGCAGTACCCAGCATCATTGAAGGCGAAGAATCATTTTCTGCCACATTGAAAGTGACTCATGATAATAATCCATTATCAGATATGAGTGTAAAATGGAATGTAGAGGGGGGTTTAGTTACAAATGCTTCTCCTACAACAGGGTCTACAGGTGAGGCATTGTTATTTGTTTTAGGGCAATCAAAAACAAACATCAAGATTTCAGCTGATGTATCTGGTTCATGGTATTCTCCAGTAAGTATTACAAAAACCGTCAAAGTGAATTCAACTAGTGATTCAGAGTTTATGGCCTTTGGTGAAGAATCAGAATCATCAGAGTACACTCAATTTGAAATATTTGGTTTTGATCCAGTATTAATTTTAGTTCCAGCTGCAATCGGAATTGGCGGATTTATGCTAAAAAAGAAAGGCATGTTACAGATTAGACAATAGTTAAAACAAAAAAATTGATCGTTTGTTTTAAACAAAGAAAATAAAAAAATCATTTGAAAGATTAATTTATCAAAACGAAAAAATCGTGTGTCCACACTGAACACCAAATTGGATATCAACAATATTTCAACAGTAAATTTGGGTTAAAGAGCTGTGAAGGAAAAAAGGATTTGGAAATCAAACTTTGGAAGTATTCTATCAAAACAAGGTACTAGCTCTCTTTTAGCATTTAATTCATCATACACTGGCAAACCAATTGAATTCAATGATTGTTTGTATAATGATCTTCTTCCATATGAGCTAAATTCATCTCCAGTATCCATCTTAATGGGAGATGACAATTTGTGGATAGCAGCATCAATGCTATCGAGAATATCAGATACTGCAAATAACATCGTAGTCATGGAAAAAGAATTTCCTGTTGGTATAATCGGATACAAAGAGATCATCAGATCAATTTTGAAGAATCCTACAAATGATGTATTCAATCATACAACTGCTAAAAAAATTATGAATCGAGAATTTTATTTGGATAATAGGAAGGTAAAATTAAAAACAATTTTACAACAGATGAATAAAACAACCAAAACTTTTTCGATCATTCAAAATTCACAATATGATTTCTCTGCCGCATCCATTCGAGAAATTCTTGAAATTGGTTCAATGTGTAATTCTGAAATCATAGCATCAGAGGAACCATCTAGAAGATTAGTAAAAATATCTAGAGATAATTCTGTAAAAGAAGTTTTAGATTTACTCTCAAAAAACGAAGTGGAATTTGTAATATTAGATAATGATTCGTTAATTCTTGATGCAAGAACCATCCTAGAAAAAATTACAACGGACCTAAATTTCCTTGAGGATGAAGATAACTTCCTAAATTTGAATGCGAGTATTTTTCAATTCCACACTCCAAAATTAATTCCTGAAAAATTATCATTTGCTGAACTTTGTAAAGTAATGCTTGATATGCGGTATCCATATCTTGCTACAAAAAATCGAATCTGGACTCCTACTGACGTTTTAGATGTTTTAACAAAAGGGATCGAAAAATAATGTCAACAAAAATTTTCCAAAAAAAGAAATCAGATTCAATTGGTAAACTAAAAAATCATCTAGAGTTAATGAAAAAAGAGCTTGATGATACACATAAACAAATTTCTACTCTGAAAAAATCAAATAAAATTTCTGACTGGGAAAAAATTGATCATGTCAATGGTAAATCAATTAATGACTTAAAACAGTATGAAGAAAAGCTCACAAAAGAAATTAATGCAACAAAGAAAGAAATAAAATCTCGCTCTAAGGTTCTTTTACTAACGGAGGTATCGATTCTTCCTGTTGTGTTTTTACTATTGATAATTTCTGGAGTAGGTCCTGATTTAGTAAACAATACACTACAAGAAAACAATTCATTCAAATCAAGATACTTTGTGGAGAATTTACGAGGAGACACTCTTGATACATGGAAGTCATGGAGGTTAATTGGCACAACTATGAATGTCAACATAATAGCTCCTAGTAACATTCCCCAAGAAAAAGTAGAAATTGTAAAGAATGCAATTAATTCAATGGAAGCAATAGAGATTGATGATTCCTTGACGCATAAAGGACCAAAGGGCAGCTATTCCAAGTATTATGTTGGTTGGAAAGGTGCATTAAATGACATTCAAAGTCAGATAGTATCTACAGAATATCAAATTCCGCTCGACTTTAACATAATGGGGTCAAATGGTGGAGAGGGTGACATTGTGATTACATTGTCAAGTTTACGAGATGTTGACGGATACTCTGGATACACTAAATCAGTTGTAGAGGGAAATGAAATTCTAAAATCATTTATCACAATTTATGATACAGGAAATCTTGATGAAGAGGAATTATCCACTATTACTAGGCATGAATTTGGTCATGCACTTGGATTAGGTCACTCAACAGCACCTGAAGATCTAATGGCGCCAACTATCGATATGACTTATCCATATATCTCTGAATGCAATGCTGCAGCCTTAATAGAATTGTACAATGGCGGTCAGGACACTCAAGTTGTTTGTGAAAAATAATCTAAAAACCATTTTCATTTAGGATTAGTCCAAGTAGTGCAGCTCTGGTGTATTTACCAAATTCGGCTTGCTGGAAATATTTTGCTTGAGGTGTCTTGTCAACTTCAGTAGAGATTTCGTCTAATCTGGGTAGAGGATGCATGATTATTGCATCATCTTTCATTTTTTTGAGAAGGTCTAATCCTATCACATAACTTCCCTTAACTTTGATGTATTCTTCCTCATCAGGAAATCTTTCTTTTTGAATTCTAGTAACATACACCACATCAAGATCATCAATTACATCCTCAAGGTTTGTTGTTTCAGAGAAATCCAATCGTTTCTTTATTTCATATACAGAGTCAGAACGAATTTTGAGTGGTTCCGGTGAGATAAGACTCACATTTACATCGTAATTTCCTAAACCTTGTAGTAAAGAGTAAACAGTTCTTCCATATTTTAGGTCTCCAACTATTCCAATTTTTAGACCATCGATCTTTTTCTTTATGTTTTTTATCGTATACAGATCCTGTATTGCTTGAGTAGGATGTTCTTCTGTTCCACTTCCGGCATTAATTATTGGTTCTGATGAAATTTCAGCTGCAAAACGGCTAGAACCATCCAAGGAATGCCTCAAGACCAAAACATCGGAATAGATTGACATTATTTTTACCGTATCTGCAAGGCTCTCACCTTTTTGTGTAGAAGATGATGTAACATCTGCTATTCCAAGTGATGTTCCGCCTACTGAGGCCATAGCTGCTTCAAAACTCAGTCTAGTTCTAGTACTTGGTTCAAAAAACAAATATCCCAAAGTTTTACCACGGGCAATTTCCCGTCTTTGATTTGGATCTAAATTAATGACTTTATCTGTTGCCTTGAAGATAGTCTCTAGTTTTTGTTTATCTAGATCGCGAATAGAAATGATGTCTTTTTGAAAAAAATCATTCATTCTTTCAATCATATATACAGGTGACTATACAAAGTATTCTGATGCAAGAGTCTGAACTGATCGTAAGAAGAATACGTGAAGGTACAGTAATAGATCATATTGACGAGGGTAAAGGCCTTCGTGTTTTAAACGCCTTGGACATAGATGGAAAAGATGGAAGTTTAATTACCATTGCATTAAATGTTCCAAGTGGAAAATTTAAGAAAAAAGACATAATCAAAGTTGAAAACCGATTTCTTAGAGATGATGATACAAACAAACTGGCTGTAATTGCCCCTAAAGCAACTGTAAACATCATTAAAAATTTCAAGCTGGTTGAAAAACGAAGAGTCTCACTTCCAAATGAAATTGGTAGAATTTTCCGATGCTCAAATCCAGATTGTATTACAAACAGTACTGAGCACATAGAATCAGTAATGCAGGTAATTGATAGAGATGGTTTGGTTCTAAAATGCAGATACTGTAGTAGAATTTTAGATGTGAATAAACTAAAATATAATTAATTTTAAAAAATTCTTTTTAGAATGTTTCTGGTCTATTGACCGAGAATAATGAACATCATTACTATACCGTAGATTGCAATGGATTCTACCATACCTACAAAGATGAATACTTTAGATTGTAGAGCTGGATTTTCACTGATTACAGCAAGACCTGCTGCACCTACTTGACCCAAACCAATTCCTGCACCAAATGCTGCAAGACCAAATGCTAGACCTGCACCTAGAATTTTTAATGAGTCAGAACTTCCACTTGCAGTCTCGCCTTCTGCTGCATATGCCAATCCAGTAAATCCTACTGCTGACAATGCAAGAGATGCTATAAGAAGAGTTGCAATTTGTTTCATTTATGACTCTGCTCCAAAATTTCCATATTTAAATCATGATAATGTTTTCTAATCAAACCCGATCTAGTGTCTTTTTTTTGAAAGAGTTTAATTCACTTTTCACATTCTTTGAATGCTGTTCAAAATCTTGCTCTAGAATTTTTTTAGAATTTTCGACTAGTGATTTAATTTCTTCTTTTGCCATTATTTTCTCTTCTCCATGGCAGCCTTCACTTTTTTTAACTTTGCGAATTCTTCCCTTTCTCTCTCTTCTAATGTTGCCAAAATGAATTTGATTCTTTGGTGATATTGTGGAATAATTACGTTTTCTAAGGCGTTAAGCAGTTTTTGGGTCTTTTCAAGTGCCTTTGCCAAGCTAAAGATAGAGTTCTCATATTCTGCAGCCTTGCAAATTTTAGGCAGCAAAACTTTGATTTGCTTTGATGCTCGATCTATTGAAGAGTTTGTATCGGCAAATCCATAAGGTACTGATTTTGTATCTTTTTCAGTTACAGTGAGAGCAGGAATTTTTACATCAACAACTCTTCTGATATTTACTTCAACTTCCATTACTGCAGGAGTTGATTGTGCAACTGAATCTACAGTGGATGTACCTAGAGAAAGGTACGCCTCGTTAACAGATTTGTAAATGTCTTGCAATGGATCCCAGATTCCTCCTCGAGCCTTTGAGGCTTCAACAATCATCTCTTCAATATTTTTTAGTAAAACTTTACGCTTGTCGTCAAGAATTTTCTGTACCATAGTGGCAACTTGGCTTGAGCGTTTGTATTTTAGTAACTCGATTTTAGTTGCAGCTACGTTCTGCCCAAAAGACATTCTTAGCTACCCTTGTAATGCTGTTCTACAAATTTGTCTTTTACTTTTGTAAGTTCGTTCTTTGGAAGATTGGAGACAACTTTCCAGAGAATTCCTAATGTTTCTTCAATAGTTCTATTCTCATCAATATCTTGAGATAAGAATTCTTTTTCAAAAACATCACCTACATCCATATACTTTAAGTCAATCTCAGTAAGACCTGCTTTTCCTACAATACCAGCTAATGCGCGTACCTCTTGTGCTCTGGAATATGCATCGTAGTTTTGGTTAGAAATTTCTTGGTGATCATCTCTAGTTCTACCTTCACCAATTCCATCTTTCATTAATCTGCTAAGACTCATCAAAATGTTGACTGGAGGATAAACTCCTTGACGGAAGAGATCTCTGCCTAATACAATTTGGCCTTCAGTGATATAACCAGTAAGATCTGGAATTGGATGAGTAATATCATCAGATGGCATGGATAAGATTGGAACTTGTGTTACACTGCCTTTTCTTCCTACTAGTCTTCCTGCTCTTTCATAGATTGTAGATAGGTCAGTGTATAGATATCCTGGGTATCCTTTTCTACCAGGAACTTCTTCTCTTGCAGCACTAATTTCTCTTAATGCCTCTGCATAGTTTGTCATGTCAGTAAGAATGACAAGTACATGCATTCCTAGATCAAATGCTAGATATTCTGCAACTGTAAGTGCTACACGAGGAGTGATAATTCTTTCAATAGCTGGATCATCTGCAAGATTAAGGAATAGAACACTTCGTTTGAGTGCACCAGATTCTTCTAAACTTCGTTTGAAATATTCTGCTTCGCTATACTGCACTCCAATTGCTGCAAAGACTACTGCAAAGTCTTCTTCTGTTCCAACAACAGATGCTTGACGTGCAATTTGAGCTGCTAAAATATTGTGTGACATACCAGAGCCTGAAAAGATTGGAAGTTTTTGTCCTCTGACAAGTGTAATCATTCCATCAATTACAGAAACGCCAGTTTGGATAAAGTCCTTAGGATATTCTCTTTGTTCTGGGTTCATTGGTTCACCGTTAACGTCAATGAACTTGTCAGCAATTGGTTCTGGAAGACCATCTTTTGGTCTGCCTAATCCATCAAATACTCTTCCAAGTACTTCTTTTGATACTGGCATCTCCATGACTTTGCCGACAAACTTTGCATTAGTACCTGAAACAGATAATCCTGTGGTTCCTTCAAAGACTTGAACAATTGCCTGGTGATTTCCAACTTCTAATACCTTACCCAATCTTCTTTCTCCATCACTGGTTTCAATTTCTACTAGTTCATCAAAAGCAGCGTTTTCTACATCATCAACAATTACTAGTGGACCTTTGATTTCAGCAATTTTGCTATATTGAACTCCGCCTTCGACTGTCAATTTGTGACCTTCACTCCTGAAATGCTTTTGAATTGTTCATCCATTGATTGGAAAAGCTGATCTAGTTTTGGAATTTCATCATCTTTGATTTCCATTCTAGCTTTGAGCATTGAAGAAATAATTGACATTGAGCGAATATCAGCAAGTGATGCTCCTTCCTTGAGTGCCTGCTGACCATGTTTGTAAAAGTCTACTAGTAATTTGAGTAACTTTACTTGTTTCTCAGGACTGCAGTAAGTGTCAACATCATCAAAAGAGTTCTGTTGTAGGATTCCAATCTTGATCATCCTTGCAACTTCTAAAATTAGTTTTTCCTCATCTGGTAATGCTTCTGGTCCAAGTAATCTTACAATTTCTTTTAGTGTATCCTCTCTTTGTAAAACACCATAGGCTTCGCTTCTAAGACTAAGCCATTCATCACTAACATTTTGTCCCCACCATTTGGCAATATCGGCCAAGTATCCAGAGTAGCTGTTCATCCAGTTAATTGATGGATAGTGTCTAGAGTATGCAAGTTTAGCATCAAGAGCCCAGAAAGTTTTGATAAATCTCATAGTGTGAGTTGTTACTGGTTCTGTAAAGTCACCACCGGATGGAGACACTGCACCAACAAGAGTTACTGAGCCATCTCTGTCTGGACTGCCTTTTGCTCTTACTCTACCAGCTCTTTCATAGAATTCTGCTAATCTTGATGCAAGATATGATGGATAACCTTCTTCTGCAGGCATCTCTTCTAATCTACCACTCATCTCACGAAGTGCTTCTGCCCATCTGCTAGTTGAATCTGCTACAAGTACAACGTCTTTTCCCATGTCTCTATAGTATTCTGCAATGGTGACTCCAGTGTAGATGCTTGCTTCTCTTGCTGCTACTGGCATGTTACTTGTGTTTGCAACAAGAACAGTTCTATCCATTAATGGTTTTCCAGTTCTTGGATCTTTTAGGTGTGGGAATTCAACAAGAACTTCAGTCATTTCGTTTCCACGTTCACCACATCCAATGTAAACTACAACTTGAGAATCAGCCCATTTTGCTATTTGGTGTAATGTAACTGTCTTTCCAGTTCCAAATGCTCCTGGAATTGAACCTGTTCCTCCTTTTGCAATAGGGAAGAAAGTATCAATAACTCGTTGACCAGTAAGTAATGGAACAGTAGGATCATATCGTACTTTGTAAGGACGTGGTTGTCGCACAGGCCATTTATGATACATTTTGATTGGAGATGAACTGCCATCTTTTTCTGCAGTGGCTATTTCTGTCTCTAGATCATAATCACCTTCACTTACGATATTTGTAATCTTTCCACCAGAATGATTTGGTGGAACCATTATGCTATGATCGATAAGATCAGTTTCTTTTACAACACCAATGATATTTCCAGGTTCTACTTCATCCCCAACTTTGACACTAGGAACAAAATGATATTTCTTTGTCATATCAACTGGCGTAGTAGTAATTCCACGTCCAATGAATGAGCCTGATTTTTTGGATAATTCTTTTAGGGGTCTCTGGATTCCGTCATAGATTTGTCCTATAATTCCTGGTCCCAGTAAAACGCTTAATGGGTTACCTGTACCAACTACAGGTTCTCCTGGTTTTAATCCACTAGTAGATTCGTATACTTGAATAAATGCAACATCACCTGTTAAACGAATAACCTCACCGATTAGTTTTGAATTTCCAACAGATACAGTCTCATACATTTTTGCATCAGACATTCCATCTGCCTTTACTGCCGGTCCACTAACCCAAACAATTCTACCTTTTGCTACCAAATTAATTACCTAATCCAAATTGGGTTGCAATTTCTTTCCTTATTAAAGGCTTCATACGTTCAAGTCTTGCGTTTAGTGTATTATCAAAAGTCATTGCTCCATTTTTGGATTTGACTTTAATTCCTCCAAGACAGTTGATTGATTCAGGAGCTAATTGTGCTCCTGAAAATTTTGGTAAGATTTTTTGTATGATCTCTTTATCTGTTGAATTTGAGTAAACTGTAATTTCCGAAGTTCCAAGAATTTTGGTGGATTCTTCGATTAATTTTGTGATTAATTGCGTATAGTTTTCATCTCTCTTTGTGTTTTTAATTTGATCTGTGGCTTTAGCAAAGGCTCTTTCAATTGCTTCCTCAACGAGGACGATTTGCTTGTTTCTCATTTCTAGATCGGAGCTTCCTACGATCTGTTTTTCTAATTTTTCTGCCTCTTTTTTGCCGTCATTGATAATCTTATCATACTCTTGTTGTAATTTTGGTATAGAGTCATCAAGGGTTTTCTTTGAGGCTTCTAATGATTCTTTGAGGCCGGTTAAGGCATCATTTTCTGTACGATCAAGTATTTTGTCAATAGTTCGTTCTAGGGAAGAAGCTAATGCCAACGAAGTGCGGTCGTTCCTCAATGGATTTTAATGTTTGGAAGATTCCGGTACGATTCAGAAAGATATTAAAATCTATTAAAAAACACAGATATGACTTGGTAGTTGCCGATCTTAAATTAGGTACTGTTATTCTTCCAAGATCAGAATCTCCACAAGCAATTTCTAGACTAACTGAATTTGAGTGGTTTCAAAAGATTGATTCGGAAAGTGATCTAGTAACTCCAGAAATTGATGATCTACTATTAGAAGCACAAAAACTATTCCAATCAGTTGATGATGTTGTAAAAGGACTTGATGTTCCCTTACGGGTTGGTATCTTAGAGATTCTCTTCAAAGGAACCGTAATCAAAAAGAAGGATCTTGAGATTAACGAAGTTGAATCCATGATAGAAGACTTGGAGAAAAAAGCTCCAAGTGTGATTGATAAGCCGGCAAAACTTTTGGAGGAGGCATCCACCACAAAGAGATCCATAGAAGAGTATACATCATTAAGAGATACTCTTGATATGGTAAAAAAACTCCAGATTGATCTTTCAGGCTTTGGATTAATGAAATATTTCTACACCAATCTATTTGTGATAAACTCTGCAGATTACAATGAGATAGTAAGAACATTAGAAGGAATTTTAATTCAGAAATATGATTTGGGTAGTAAAGAGAAATCTGCAGTGTTGGTTATTGCAGATACCCAAGAAACTGATAAAGTCCTAAAAGTATTTCGTAGTTTTAACGCTAATCCATTTGTAATCCCAGAAGGTATGCCGCAAGTTCCCAGTGAGGCGTATTCTCTAGCAGTATCAAAGATCAAAGAGCTTACCGAGAAACAAAAATCCATCACCAAAGAAATTATGAAGATCAAAAAGAGCATAAGACAGGAATTGCTGGCATTGCATGAAGCTGCATTTGTTGCAAAAGATGTGTTAGAAACCTTACGAAAACCAGCAGGGACGAAAAATTTTGCAGTGATTAGAGGATACATTCCAAGTAAAATGGAGAAGAAGTTTACTGAGAGCACAAAGCAGTGGGCATCTATAGTAGAAGATGTTAAAGATCCAAAATTAATTCAAGATTCACCAACCTTATTTGATAATAAAAAATTTGTAAAGACCTTTGAAGTAATTACAGAAAGCCAGGGAATTCCAAAGAAGGGTGAGTCTGATCCTACACCAATGATTGCCTTGATGTGGCCAATATTTTACGGATTAATGTTTGCAGACCTTGGACATGGACTTTTGTTAATGGGTATGGGTCTCTTATTCAAGTTCAAAGGACAAGGAACACTCTCAAAGTGGGGAATGTTGATTGCAATATCTGGTGCATCAGCTGCAATTGCAGGAGTTGGTGCAGGTGAAATGTTTGGTTATCATATTGATCATATGACACCGTTTGAGTCACTGTTAGAAGAAGGCGGTGCACTGCATTCGATTTCATGGCTAGTTGGAATTCTTAGTGTTGCAGAATTAACATTTGATCAAGTAATTAATATTCTCAAAGTTTCACTATTTCTTGGAATTATTCATCTAGTTTGGGCAATGGTACTTAGAGTGAAAAGATTAGCTCAGAAAGGACAAAAGTTTGTCATGGCAATGGAAGCAATTCCAAACATTGCATTGTATGGCGGAATTGTAGTAATTATGATGTGTGCTATTGGTTCCCAATACGATGTAATGAACATGTATTCAAAAGTTCATGATGAGCCTGTTCCATGGGTTACAGTGTTTCTTGGCGATTGGGCCCAAGTTTGGATAATTACCAGAATAGCAGTTGTAATAGTAATTGGTTCAATGGTTATGATGATGATTGGTGGTATTTTACATGCTAAACACCATCCAGAAGAAGGAGGCAGTGCAGCAAATGTGGTAATGGAGGTCTTGCTTGGAAAGACTGTTGAAAGTTTGGCTCATACAATTAGCTATGCTAGACTTGGAATTATGTTACTTGTACATGCTGCATTATTACTTACGGTAAACAACGCATTTAGCTCACTTGGAGGAGCAGAGTCTGCTGGAGCCTGGGCAATGATCATTGGAGGAAACTTGGGAATTATGATGATTGAGGGGTTGATTGTGTATATTCAATCTCTCAGATTGCACTTGTATGAATTCTTTACAAAGTGGTATGATGGTGGAGCAAAACCATTCAGACAAGTAAGACCAGAATTAATCTATAATCAATTTAATTGGAAAAAACACTAACAGATAGGAAGTTCTAGTTTATTTCCCCATTCTCCCCAAGAGCCCAAGTAGACTTTGACATTTTGATATCCAAGTTTTTTTAATGCCAAAAATGTGTTAGCAGCTCTGTACGCACCCTGACAATATGTTACAACTGTTGAATCTTTTGGAATTTCATATAGAGTACTGAGTTCTTTGGAATCCTTCATCTTTCCGTTGGTATCGATATTCATATTCCAATCAATGTTGATTGCATTAGGAATATGACCTCCTCGTGCAGCTCGAATTAACGTTCCATCGAATTCTTCTTTAGAACGCACATCAATAATTGTCAAGTTATCCAAGTTTTTTTGCAGAAACTCAAATCCCACTAAAACATCGGGGTTAATTTTGGCCTTAAATTTTGATGGCTTGAATGGATTAATTTTTCTATCAATTGGTAAATCTTCTAATTTCCACTTTTTGAATCCTCCATCTAACATGAAAGTTTGAGTATGGGAAAAATACATCATTATCCAAACTCCCCTAGCTGCCAGCATTCCCGAAATATCATCGTAGAATACAATTTTTTTCTCATAGGTAATTCCAGCAAAAGAGAATATTTTTTCCATTTGAGATGTAAATGCTTCAATTCCAGTTTTTGATGAATCTAGCCAATGAAGTGAAAAGAGATCAAGATTAACAGCATTTGGTATATGGTCTTCAGAATATTCTTTGAATGATCTAGTATCAATAATTAGAAGATCTTTTTCGTCAATAATTTTTTCAAGTTCTTTTGTATCTAGGAATATGGACATGATTCTATACATCTAGTTTTTGGGAATTGAATAATAAAAAGGAAAAAGAATTGTTTGGAATTTTATTCGTTGACGTATGCTCGTTCACCGTGCTGGGCAAGATCAAGACCAATCTCCTCTTCTTTTGGAGTTACTCTGATTCCGCCTGGCCATACTGCGTCCATGACTTTGAGAATCACAATTGTGACACCAAATGCATATCCGATTGATATGGCTGCACCGATAATGCTGATAGCCTGTTGTTCCATTCCTTCTGGTGTACCTGTCCATGCACCAATACCGTCTCCAGTATCCCATATGTGTGGACTAGCTAGTGTTCCTGTCAAGATTGCGCCTGTAAGACCGCCCATTCCGTGTACTCCCCATACATCGAGTGCGTCATCCCACTTGCGTGAGTTCTTGAATGCAACACAGCCATAACAGATAGTTCCTGCGGCAATACCTATGATAATAGATGCCATTGGTCCTACCCAACCAGAAGCTGGTGTAATTGCTACCAATCCTGCAACGGCTCCTGTAGCTGCACCGACAATGCTTGGTTTACCTGTATGTGCCCAAGCCATTAATGTCCATGTGACTGCTGCAACACCTGTAGCTGTATTTGTTACAACCCAAGCGCTAACAGTGATTCCGTCTACCATTACTTCACTTCCTGCGTTGAAACCAAACCATCCGAACCATAGAATGGATGCACCAAGTACAACCATTGGAACGTTGTGTGGTTCCATTGGAACTTTACCATAACCAAGTCTTCGACCTAGTAGTAAGGCTCCAGCTAAAGCAGAGAATCCAGAAGAAATGTGTACGACAGTACCACCTGCAAAGTCAAGTGCGTAACTTGGCGACAATTCAGGATCTAAGTCAATTGCTCCTCCGCCAATGTATCCGCCACCCCATACCCAGTGGGCAATAGGATCGTAGACAAATGTACCCCATAAGAGTACAAATATGACTAGAGCACTGAATTTGATTCTGTCAATTAGACCACCAACAATTAGTGCTGGGGTGATAATTGCGAATGTGCCTTGGAATGCCATGAATAGTTGATGTGGAACAGTACCTGGCCAATCTTGACTACAGATCTCGTCCTCATGGAATACTTGCATCTGGTACGCTGCAGACCATGTATCAGTACAAGGTCCAGGAGTACCTAATGGAGCATAAGCTGAAACCATGTTTAATCCTGCATAGTCTAGGCTACCCATGAACATGTTTGCATCACTATCTGATGGACCAAATGCCAAAGAGTATCCGAAGACAACCCATTGGAATGCCATAAGACCCATGATAACAAAAGTCATGCCGATAACATTGACTGCGTTCTTTGATCTTGCAAGACCGCCATAGAAGAATGCTACACCTGGAGTCATGAATAATACCATTGATGAAGCCATCAGCATCCATGCTGTGTCACCTGTATCAATTCTACAGGGCAACATGTTGCCTTCGCCGTCATCAAACCAGCATTCATTTGGATTTCCAGTGTAAATTCCACTAGTTCCTTTAACATAGCCATCCATTCCGTCTGTAACTTGTTGTGCAAATGCCTGTGACATTGCACCTGTTGCAGTTACGGCTACCGCTGCCACAAGTAATAGAGCATACTTGTGGTTCCTAGAATTCATTAAAGAGCATCGGATTTGAAAATTATATAAGCATTGAGATGTGTAAAGTTCAAAAAGCGTAAATTATTATATTTTAGGAAATAACGATAGTAACATAAATTTTAAAAATTATGTTATAATACAGATTGAAGATGAAGAAAAATCCCAGATTATCCATATTTGATACCTTCAAGACAAAGAGCACAGAACTAACCGGAGAGGCCAACAGACAAAGGGCAATCATAGTAACCTTAGCAACGATGCCAAGTCCAGCAGATAGAACAAGAACTGCCCTCTCTCAAAAGATTGCTCAGGAAAATGGAATTATTTGGAAGAATATCTATTCTGGAATTTTTCGTGATTTAGATGAGATTCTGATACCATTAGAAATTGTAGAAGAGGATGGCAGGCTGCCCTTGAAGCGTGGTCCAAAGGCTCTTCAAGAAAAAGGAATTCCCTACTATCGATTATCCAAAAAAGGAATGCTGGTAGCTTTATCCTTAGATGAGATTATCGGTAGAGATGTACTGTTTGAGCATTTTTTCTCTATTCTTGAAAAGCAAGAACAAGAAGCAATAATGATGCTCAAAGAGATTTCAAAATTTGCACCAAGATTCTGTTATTCATTTATTGAAAAGTATGTAAGAGGATTTTGTAATGGAGAGTTGGAATTAGTTCCGTTCTCGATTTCCAATCTTAAAAAGACTTCAGATGAGGCAATGTTAACCCAAAAAGAGTTTTTAGAAGGGTTCCTGAAACTATCCAAATCTGAAAAAGAAAATGTGATTAATTTTCTAAATCAGCTTACTTGAATCTAAGCAGTTTCACCAAACATTAAAATCAGTTACTCATAGAGAACCAGAAGATGGCATCTCAGAAAGTCTATGCTTCAGTAAAGTCTTACAGCCAAAGAGGCAAGCTTTTATCAAAACCCGATCTGCAGACTTTGGCAGAATCAAGAGATTTGGATGAATTGCTCACCCGAATTAAAAATACAATTTATGCTGATGCTGTAACTGATGTATCAAAACCATTCACCTCTGAAAAAATCGAAAATGCACTTCGAAGTCATCTTGCAGATACTCATTATTCTATCGCAAAAACAGCAGGCGATTCAGATATTTTAGATGCTTATTATCTAAAATTTCTAATTTGGAATCTAAAGCTAATTCTAAAAGGTAAGATTCTAGGTCAGACTCAGGAAGAGATTGAGCCACGTCTAAATCTTCACGCTGAAGAACTAATTAAACAACGAGATATCATCATTAAAGCACTTGTAGCTAAAGACATTGAAGAGACAGTAGCAAGTCTAAATACAATGCAGCATGGTGAAGAGATTGCAAAAGCTATCTCAATTTATAATGAGAGAAAAAATCTCCAAGTAATTGATACATATTTTGATAAAATTTTGTTCCAACAATTAGGAAGAGCAATCAAGAACACAAGAAATAGAGATGTTATTCGCCTTGTTGGAATGGATGTAGATTTTTACAATTTACTTAGTGTATTGAGGGGAAAGTTTTGGGGATTAGAAGAGCAACAAATTCAGGATCTTTTAGCGGCACACACTCCAAGCATTCCAAAGGAAATGCTAAACAAGATTATTGCATCAGCAACCATCAAAGATGCCTTTACTGAATTATCATCAACAAGATACAAAGATCTTATCCCTCAGACTGAAAATGAGATGGATGCAATTGCTGAATTTGAGAGAAATTTTGAGATTGCCATTTGTAAGGCAGCAAGTAGTTCTTTTACTAAGATGTTTAATTTTGCAACAATTATTGGAATCACAAAGTTAACTGCTTATGAAGTAAGAAACTTGAGTGCAATTGCCTATGCAGTTGAACAGAAAATCCCTGTAGAAACAACCATGTCAAAACTCATTTTAAAAGATCTTTGATTCTTGGATTATAATGATTAAATTTCATAAAAAGAAAAAAGACATTTCCACTGATGTAGTCATTAATACTATCTGGGTAAGTGCTTTTATGGCAATAATTTTTGCATTGCCGCCTTTAGGTTTGTTTTTGGGGATTTATTTTACAACAGGAAATATCATTCTTGGAGCCATTATCGGATTTGGAGTACACTTTGTAATTTTGGCCTTTTCCTCTAGAATTTCAAAATTTCTCACAGATGTAATGAGCTAATTTATAAGAACATGGAATGTGTAGCGGATCTACCATGATGGGAGATAGAGATTACAGAAGTTTCATTACAAATGCCATAGAATCAATTAGTAGAGAAATTGAGATAAAAATTGATTCTGGTGATTATTCAACAATCCATATTCATGAGGTAGTCAGGTGTCTTAGGCGCTCATATTATGATAGAATAGAGCCCATACCAGAACAAAAGGCTGGCTTTAATGATCTAACTAGTGGCCTTTTAAGAAAATTGCATTATGGTGCAGAGGCTAAAGATTTTGAAATAGACAAGGTAAAACTGCGAGGGCAAGCAGACATGATAGTAGATGATGCCATCATTTTATTTAGATCCGCCCAGGAGCTGTATGAGAATCCCCAAAGTGAGGATATTTTATTCCTCAATGCATTAATGTGGATTTACAACAAAATGGATGGAATAATCATTTACATCACTGGGGACAGAAAAGAGGTCTCGTTTTCTCTGACAAGAAACAACAAAATGTTTGAAGAGGTTGTTAGAAGGGTTCGAGTATTGACTGATCTTCTAAAGGAGAAAAAAGTTCCAATCTTAGAACCCTCGAAAAATTGTGCAGGTTGCCAATATTATGAAAGATGCTACATAAAACAGAAACTTGCTAAACAGTTTACAATAGCAGATCTAGTTGGTTTTAACAAAGATTAAGAAAAATATTGTAAAAGGAATAATCCTTCTAATCTAATGGTTCTGGATGTCCTTTTCCACGGAGAGCAAATGTCACTACTGCTAATGCTATTGCAACTCCAACTGCTGAGCCAAATGCGGCCATTGATGCTTCTGCCATTTGAAGAGAGGTCTCTGGCGAATCATATATAACTTTGCCAAAAAAATTTTCTTATAAACAAATAATCATAATTTTTGATTTTTATGATACATTATGCATTTTGTAGCCTTAATTGTTCAAGGGTTGCTTCAAGATCAATTATCTCTTCGTTAAACAACTCGACCATTTCTTTGAGCAATATTTTTTGTTGTTGGGATTCTCGTTTTTCCGCTTTAAGGCGATTTATTATTTTTTCAAGATTAACGATCTTTTCGTTTAATGAGTTGGTTAATTCAAGGAGAAATCCCTCATATTGTTTTAGGATATTTGAAAAAGATGAATCAGATAATGGGTTTTGATCTTCAGTGTTTACAAATTCTGCTAATCTTGTTTTAAGAATTTTTAATTTTTTTTCAGTCTCTGATAATTTATTCAAATTTGTTGAAATCGTTTGATTTTCTGATTTGCCATCATTAGAAGAAGATTCAAGTCTTTCAAGTTCATCACTCATATAATTAGTCATTTTTTCTACAAATAGGCCCTGTTTTCGAGCTTCTTTTTGTTCAGCTTCTACATCTTCTCTTTCTTTTTCTAGTTCAGTGATTTCTTTACGAAGAGTACGAGTAAGTTCTAATAGAAATTCTTCGTTTTGGATTAAATTTCTAAGTGAATAAGTACCTGCTAACATAATATCGCTCCTTGAAATAATGATTTTTTACCACTATTTCTTGGCTTAAAAAAGATAGAAAATCTAATGTCTGTCCAAAGTGAACGAACCTATGAAAGGTTATTTTTCAAATTCAAAAGTTATTTCGTTTTCTCCTCCACTAGTCATGGAGCTAAGATTAAAGTTTGCTTCCCCTAGAATTTTCCATTTAGCAGAGTCATTGGATAATGCTTCCCATAGTTCAGGAGAATTACCAGAATTTTTTATTGTTGCCTTGTCTGAGAGTATCAACGAAGTATCACTCAATAGCGTGAAATAGTTTGAGGATGTAACCATTCCCTCCGGTCGTTCACCTATTTCACCAATATGTATTCGTGTACCATTTTCAAAAAGTTGGTATTTTAGCAACTGAAGAATAACTGATTTGTAGTTTGGATTGGTAATCTTAAATGAGACTTCTATAGTTGCTGCTCGCTCATTTACTTCAATAATAGAGATATCATCAAGTTCAATCGTAATAGGAATGACTTGTCGATTAGTTTCTCCGGAAAAAAATAAGCCATCGTCAGATACATCATTTATAAAATTTTGACCAGAAAATGCAACAACTGCGATTACAACTGCAAATACTCCTACCGCTGCACCGACAAAAATCTTGGGGTTCATTTTTTAAAAATAGAATTTACATATCTTAAATGTTGAGATAATTATTATACTAATGCTAACATTTCATAGTAATGCAGTATTTTCAAGCAGTGCAAAAAGGAAAAACCATTGCTAGTAAATCACAGATGAAATTATTTGAAATCGCTGGTTTTGCAATGCTTACGCTAACAACTAAAAAAATTGATGGAAAATTCTTCCCTGTTGGAGAAGAAGATTTTGCTGCAGTAATAAAAACACATGATGGTTTTGTAGCAATTTTAGTAGATAAAGACGGATACACAAAAGCCCAATCAAAACCATTAGAAGAAAAAGAAGCTCTAGATATTTTTAAAAAAATGAAAGAGACAGGGATTGATGAATTTGTTGGAAATGAGGTAGAGATTTGGACAGAAAGATATCCTACTATTCATAATAATTTAGAAAAATGATTATTTTTTAGAAGGCAAAATTATTTCGGTACCCACTGAATTTCCCTTAATAGCTTTTTCGAGGGTTTTGATATCTGCCTTGACTATTCTAGTTTTAATTTTTGAGCGCTCAATAATTTTTAGAGCGACTATATCCATTAGATCGTATCCTCCTGCTACAGAGTCCTCATGGACCAACATATTACGGAGATTTTTTAGTTCAATTCTTTTGAATTTCTTAGCTTTTTTATTTTTATTTGGATCAGAATCATAAACTCCATCCACATCTGTAGCATTAAGAAATTCAGTGGCATTGATTTTTTCGGCAATTAGTGCTGCAGTACCATTAGTACTTTGACCAGGGTGGAGACCTCCTGTGACAACAATTGCCTCACTATCTACTGCATGACGAATTTCTTGAAGTGTAGTAGGTGGATGAGGATATGCCTTGTGTTTTAATGCATAAATTAGCAGTTTTGCATTTAATCGAGAAATTTCTATTCCTAATTCATCAAGTGTAGATTCATCTGCTCCTGATGAACGAGCATGAGTAATGTAATGTCTTGCTATATGTCCTCCACCAGCTACAATGATGGGTTGGCAAAATTTACTAATTTTGACTAGGAATGAAGCATAATCTTTCAGTATTTTCACATTGTCCATTCCAAATACGCGACCGGACAATTTGATTACGATTCGTTTTTTCATTCTAAGTTACCAAGGATTGAATTTGCGGCCATTTCAACTTTTTTTCTATAATTGTGTGCTGTATACACTCTCAGTATATTCATAAAGCCAGACATTGTCGATACAAGTGGAATTTTTGATATTGGTATCTCAGTAGCAGTTTTGTTTTGAGATTCGTTAGTTATTAGAATAATTGATTTTGATTCTTTCTTTGATGGTGCTAAAGGAATTGAGGGGGTAATTGAGCTATCAACGAAAATTTCATCCTCATTTACTTTGGATTTTCGAGCTAAACTTTGTTTTATCTCTGAAATTTTGATTTTTTGTAGATTAGTTTTGCTTGTCAGAATACGTTCAAAGACACATTTTAACAATCTTCTATCTTGATAATTTTGAGCAAGTTTCTTAGCACGTTTTAGATTAGAGTTTTTTTCTGGCAGAGACAATAATTTAGATATAATGTATTCATCAGTAAGTTTGAGATAATCATCAATTTTTAATGAAGTTAGTCCAAGTTCATTATCTGCCTGACGAAGAGCTTCAACAATCATAACTTCAGCAGATCGAACGGTTTTATGAAAATAGACAGCTTTGAACATTTGGTGTCTAGAATGTAACATGGATTCAAATGAATATAGGGCTGAGCGTTCAAGTGCCAATTTTTTTTGATATACATCCAAAGATTGAGTTATTCTATTATGATCTATTTTTGCATGCTCTGCACCAGTGAAATATCCATCACGAAGTAAATAATCCATCATATCCGCGCTTAATGCTCCAGAAATTATTTCATTCATGAATTGTAATTTCGAATCTCCAAAAGCTAATTGTGCAAGAAAATTTTTATCAAAACCTGATTTTGATAATGTGTCACCTATTGACGTTTTTAAAATAATTTCTCTACCTATTTCCTCATGAGTGATTTTAGATTTTTCTTTCATTACCTCTTCAAAAAGATGTGAGAACGGACCATGGCCAATATCATGTAGTAGGGCAGCAAGTCTTAGATTTTGAATATCAGATTGTTTTAGAATATTTTTTTCAGATAGTGCAGTTCCTGCTTTTCCTGCTATATGCATTACACCAAGTGAATGCTCAAATCTGGTGTGTTGTGCTCCAGGATAAGTTAGATGTGCCCCCGATAATTGTCTAATCCTACGAAGTCGTTGAAAGATTGGATTATCAATAATTTGTAATTCAGTATTGTTTATTCTAATAAAATCATGAATGGGATCTATGATATCAAGGAAATTACTTTTCATAATCGTAGTTTTTTACTAAATAATTTCAAAATTTCCAAATGAACTTCTTGCCGTGATTGAGACGCATTAACAATTTTCCAATTTTTCTTTTTTGCTATACTTCTGTATGCTTTAGAAATTTTTTGTGAGAATAGCTTATTTTTTTCAAATTGATCTCGGTTTGATTTTTTTCTGCTAAAGGAGATAGATTGTGATACATCCAATACAACAACAAGATCGGCCTTGGGCAATCCTTCATCTAATTTTTCTAACCACGAAGGATTCATGCCATTTACTACGCCGTATACAAGATTTGATTGATAATATCTATTCATGATTAAAACTGAGTTTTTTTCTTGAGCTTTTTTTATTTCGTTTACTTTTTCCCACCTGTTTGCTGCCAGTAGACAATGAATTACTTGTGGGGGAAATTTCCTATGACCGGAAAGATATTTTTTAATTTCTTTTCCTATTGGGGTAGAATAATCAGGAAAGCTAAAAAGTTTAGTTTTAATTCGGCTTTTTTGAAGTTTTTTTTGCAATAGTAAGGATTGAGTTTTTTTGCCTGCTTGATCACCACCCTCTATAACAATTATCATAATTTGATAATTCTAGAAATTTATTGATTAAAAATCTATCAAGGAAAGAATTCATTTTGAAATAATCTTCATTTTTTAGCATTTAGAATGAATTGCCTCAAGGAAGCACAGTTTTCATACCATAGTTTAATTAGAAGTCAATTTCATCAGTCAGTAGAAAAATTTGCCTTTTGATCAAGAAAGAGAAATGTTTACTGCTACCTGTGGAGACTGTGGTAATGAATGTCAAATTCCATTCAAGCCAAAAGACGACAGACCAGTTTATTGTAGAGAATGTTTCCAAAATCACAAACCACAACGAAGTGGAGGATCTAGATTTGGTAGGGGTTCAAGCTATGGAAGAAATGACAGAGGATCTAGATTTAGAGGTTCGAGAGGAGACAGACCTAGAGAAATGTTTACTGCTACCTGTGGAGACTGTGGTAATGAATGTCAAATTCCATTCAAGCCAAAAGACGACAGACCAGTTTATTGTAGAGAATGTTTCCAAAATCACAAACAAAACTAGTGATTTACTCGTAGAATAACTCTAAAATTTATAACATAATTTAATCATCATAATCAGAATGGATTTTGTAAAGTCTATGACAAAAGATATGATGAAAGAAATAGGAAATAAATCAAGAGAGTTTTATGAATTTGTTCTACCTCCAGTAGACATGATGATAGAACAGGATAAGTTAATTTTGCAAGTTGATTTACCTGGATTTGAGAAAAGTGATATCAAGTTGAGACTAAATGGGAATATTTTATCAATTAATGCAGAAAAAAAACCTCAAGAAAAAACTATCGAGGTCATATGCAGTCAAAGACCAAAGATAATTGATAAAAAAATTCGCCTTCCAATAAACATCAAAGAGGGTGAAGAAAAAATCACATCAGCTAAATATGATAATGGAGTACTAAATATTACAATACCAATAACCAAATCTGGTAAGGATATTCAAATAGACTAGGTTATTTTTTCCTAAGCAAAATTGAGATTGTCATAATTACTAATGAACCAATCATGCCAACAGAAGCTAGTGCTTCGTTTGTAGAATATATCATTGCAGAGCCTACAAAAATTGCAGATGAAATTATACTACCGGGTAATAATATAGTAGATTTTGGTTTTGTATTAAGTTGGATTGATCTGTTTTCATCAATGAATTTTTTTAATTCCGGTGCAATTGATATTGTAGCATCAATTGATTTAGCAAATCTAGTAAATGAATATTTTAACTCTTCAATGTATGCATCACGAATCAAGTGTTCATCTTCTAAAATATTTTTTAAAACTTTAACGAATTTAAAATCGACTTGATGAGTTTTGTATATTCCTTCTATAATAGAAGCCATTCTCATATACAGTGCCAAGTGTTTTGGCAGCATGAATGGAAATCTACTCATTGTTTTATTTGCAATTTCCATTAACCCTTTGACCTCCATTTCATCAGGTTTTTTGCCATGCATTGCCTGAACAGATAATTCTATGGCACGTTCAATCACTGATCGATTATAATCCGGCATAAGCATTCCTAATTCACTCATTGCATTTACCGTTCTTGGAGGATCTTTTTCGACTAATGCAAGATAAAGGCGAACAAGGCGTTTTCTTGTATCATTATCGAGCCGTCCAACCATACCATAATCATAGAGAATCAATTTTCCTTCATTTGTTACAGAAATATTTCCAGGATGTGGATCTGCATGAAAAATTGAATGGCGTAAAAGCATCGTAAAGAATATTTTGTGAACATCGATGACTAGTTTCTGTCTGTCAATTCCTTTTTCATCAAGGCCCTCAATATTCGTAATTTTAATGCCAGGAATATACTCCATGGTAAGTACATTTTTTGAAGAATAATCATCGTAAACGGATGGCACTATGACGTTTCCGTTTTTCTCCATATTTTTTTTAATTTGTTTGAGATTTTCAGATTCAATTGTGTAATCCATCTCTTCATGAATGGTTTCTACAAACTGTGATAGCATTGCTTTTGCAGAAAATCTTAGATTAGGATCAACAAATTTTAGAGCTAAAGGTAATATTTTTTTTAATACCTTAAGATCCTCTTCGACAACTTTTTCAATTCCTGGACGTTTTACTTTGACAACAACTTTTTGGTGATCAATATTTGCTAGGTACACTTGTCCTAATGATGCACCTGAGATTGCGGTTTGGTCAATATTTGTAAATTTTTTTTCAAGGGGACCCAAATCCTTTTCGATTATGGGTTTTACTTTCTCAAATGATTCTGCAGGAACATCATCTTGTAATTTTGAAAGTTCTTGCATGTATGGTTGTGGAAGTATATCTGCACGAGAAGATAACCATTGGCCTAGCTTGATGTACACTGGTCCTAGAGTAAGAAATGTGTCAAGAACTTTTCGTGCGTTTCTTCTATATTTTTCAAGATCAACATCTTTACCTTCTTGTTTTACCCATTTTCTACGATCACTGCGTAGTGCAATTATTGAAGGCAGTAATTTGAAGAGTACGTGGATAGTTCGTAGAGTTGATAATTTAGTCACCCTTAAGTTGCTTAATTTTTTTTGTTAGAGAATATCCTAGGTAGCCAAGAAGCAATGATGAACCTAGGCCAGAAATTTTTGAAAGGTTTTTGGAATTTGTTTTTTTGAAAATATTTGTGCCGACTTGATAACCTCCAATTGCTGCGCATGTTAAACCTATAATGACTTCGGGAGCATCATAGAAGAGATGTCCTAGTGGATCTTTTCTTGGATCAATTTTATCAGTGTGAACTAGAAATTTATCATCGTATTCTCGTATATGCAAATTACCATAGCGATATTGTTTATTAGCACCATTTTTTTGTCCAAGATTAGTTTCTTCAGCTTTTTCTAACATGAATTGTCTAATCTCTTTTGGGACTTCAATTTCATCCCCGTACATGAAACATGTATCTTCACGCATCGAATATAATCTTAGCTTGCCTTAATTTCTGATTGATGCTTTCTTTTCCGTTTGAAATAAAAGAAAATTGCAATTGCTGCAATTATTGGAATAATAATTAATTGTAAGGCATCTGGATTATCGTTGTTTTTTTCGGGTGGAGGTAGAAAAATGGTTGTATCATGACTTAGAAAATGCTCTTCTCTTGTATCATCTTTGTAGCGAAGTGTTACACGTATTTCATGCTCTCCAAATTTTGGTTCTCCCTCAAACTCTATAGGCACGTTAAATGGAACTGGAGAATCAATTTCTATCTCATCAATAAATTGTGTTTTCTTTTTTATGTTTGATTCACCTAGAGGTTCAATTGTAACAAAACCAAACACAGCATCTTCATTTCCTTCATTAATTATTTCTCCAATGATTGTTTTTTGTCCTGATAAATCTATTACATCCACATCATAAATTGTAACATCAATCAATCCTTTAATGAAAAAATCAACTATTCTAAAGATTTGAGTCTTATCGCCTTGTGCATTGTAATATGTAATTGTCATTGGTGCCCGAAGTGTATCACCTTTGAGATTTTTTGGAACATAGATGTCTGCTTCTAAGTATTTTTTATCACCTGCGTTAATCTGTCCAACATCCCAGTTTGTATTTAGAATTACAACGTTTTCAATATTTGTAATTGATTGTGCAGTTGATGCTATTTCACTCTGAGTATTTGTTAATTCAATATCTACTGCAGAAACTGGTGCAGTGCCATCATTAGAAATTTCGATCACTACATGATTTTTAGTTAATGATGTAAGAAATGGCTCTAATGCACGCATATTGATAATACTATCCCCGGTGACTTTGGATTGAAATTCAAAGAATGCGTTTCTTTCACCAGATTCACGGAGTCTAGAATAATCTACTTTAACAGTTGCATGAAATTGTCCAATTTTAACATGTTCTCCCACATTGACAAAAAATGTCAAATGGAAGTTTTGTCCGGCCAATGAATTTGTTTCTGCATCAGCAGTAATTACAGAGCTAGTTCCTGATGCAGCTGAAAATCCTAATGGTAATGCCAGTTGACCTCTAATTCCAGTAATGTCTTGTGTTCCAACATTTGCAAAGACTACTGTAAAAGGTACATTATCATCACCGGGATTGACTTCAATTTTTTCATCGATTGTACCAAAGTATGAATCAAGATATTTCACATCACCAAATTTTCTTTCAAATGGGGAATCTCCTGATCCAGTTTGACTAAAAGCTTCAGAGAAAACAAATGTGCTAAGAATTATTGGAATTAAAAGTAATGAAAAAAGATTCATTATGCTATAGCCTCCATTGTTGGTTCCTCTCCTTCAAATGCTCGTCCGTCTTTGATTGTAATTACTCTATCAACTTCTCCAAATTGATGTCGATCATGGGTAACAATGATGAAAGTATGGCCTAATTTCTTTGCAATAGACTTCATTAACTGAACAATTGTATTTGCAGTAACAGAATCAAGATTTCCTGTAGGCTCATCAGCTAAAACAATTGATGGGTTATTTACCATGCCTCTAGCAATTGCTGCACGCTGTGCCTGCCCACCAGAAATTTTATTTGCACGTTTGTGCATTTGATCTTCCATTCCTACAGCTATAAGCAGATCTTTTGCATCCTTTTCAGCAGAACCATCTGTAGAACCAATTTGTCTTGGCAGTAACACATTTTCAAATACGGTGAGATCTGAAATGAGGTTTGAGAATTGAAAAATAAATCCTAACTTTTGATTTCGAAATGAAGAAAGCTGATTATCATTTAGAGTAGTTGTATCTGTACCATCAATCAAGATCTTTCCGCTTGATGGATTATCGAGTAGGCCTATCATATTGAGTAATGTTGATTTTCCTGATCCAGAACTCCCAACAATTAATACAAATTCTCCTTTTTTAATTGAAATTGAAACATCTTGAAGAGCATTTACTTTCGTATCGCCTTCTCCATAGATTTTGTTCAGATTAGTAATTTCAAGTACTTTATCAGACAGTTCTCATCGCCTCCACGGGTAAAAGTTTAGTGGCCCTATATGATGGATAAAGTGATGCAATTATTGCCAAGCTAAATGATGTTAATGCAGTCTGGGTAATTTTCCCCCAATCATAGCTAACTTCTAAAGGTAAACTGTTATTAAAAGACATTTTTGTTTCTTTAGCATAAAATGTATAACCCAAACCAGCTGCTGTCCCAACTCCAGCACCTATAGCTCCAATGATCATTCCTTGAAAAATAAAAATAATCAAAATATCTTTCCTTTTGGCACCAATAGAACGCATTACGCCTATTTCTCGAGTCTTACCATTTACTAACATCATTTGAATAGTTACAATTGCAAATGCTGAAGACATCATTCCGAAGTATCCAATCATGTTAATCATAGCTATACCAGATCTAAAACCTGCAAGTTGTTGTTCTGCAGATTCCTCAATTGTTTCTGCTAAAAAATCATCATTAGGAAATGCACTGAGGAAGAAGTTTTTTACTTCTAAAGCTTTACTTCTATCATTTAATTTTACCATTATAGAACCAGTATCACCAGGTCGGTTCATTAAATCACGCAAGGTATCAATATGCATTACAACGCTGTAATCAAAACCTTGTCCACCGGGAGACTTTGCAATGCCTGTGACAATAAAGCGTTTAATCTGATCTTGCCCATATCGGTCAACAATTAGCACCTTAACATTATCACCTACTTGAGCACCCCCTAGATCCCGTGCTATGTTAGATCCCAAAACAATCGAGTTTCTAGAAAAAACAAATTGCCCTTCAGTAACTGTTTCATGAACTGTAGAAGCTCGTATATCACGAATGGGATCAACGCCAACAACTGGAACACGTGTTTCTTCATGAAGTTTACCAAATTTTGTCATATTGATTGAAGCTGTCGATGACAGCCGCGGCGTTGCCGCTTCTACATATGGAATTCGTTCAAACCAATTAACAAGAGAAAGATCGGATTTGTCTATGAAATCTTCTTCATCTGTGATTAAGACATCACCATTTCTATAATCACTAATATCTCTAACAATAGCATCAAAAAGTCCTTGAAAAATTACAAAATTAACATGGATTACTAAAATTCCAATTGTTACAGCTAAGACAGCTCCAATTAGACTGCCTTTTTTATTGAATAACATCCTCTTGGCAAGATTAATTCTATAATCCACAGATCTGAATTAAAAGTCTCTTATATAAGATATTAGATCAGAATTCTAAATAATTAAGACATTTTATTAGTAAAAATTGGCACTATGAACCATTATTAAAGTAATGAACAATACTTACGACATTTTTATAAATAATTAGGATATTATAGAAAATCAGTGGCTAATAAAAGTGATAAATTAGACAATTTAGATATACAAATCTTAAGCAGACTACTAAACAATTGTAGAGAGTCAGACAGACAAATTGGGAAAGCGGTCGGTATTTCCGGTGGTGCTGTAAAATCTAGAATAAAAAAAATGATGAAAAAAGGTACAATAGAGTATTTTGCATTAAAAATAGAACCACCTGTGTTAGGATATGGCATTTTTTACATTGTAGTTTCTGGCAGAGATTCAGATGAAATTTTACAACAAGTCAAGCTGGTAGGGGAGCCGTTTCTCATAGTTCCATGCGTGGGAGGAGTCACCGTATGTGGAATTGTTGTAAAAGAAAACGTTCAACAAAAGATTGAGCTTGCAAAAAATTTGATGAAAGATGTAAGAGTACTTACAATATTTGAAGCAGAAAATCCTGGAATGAATTCTAATTTAACTAAAACTGATTTAGAAATCATTAACGAGTTAATGAAGGATCCTAGAGAAAAAATTGAAGAAATTGCAAAAGCTACCGGATTATCAACAAAAACAGTAACACGTTCAATTGAAAAACTGCAAAGTGATGAGGCAATACAATTTACTCTTGTTTATGAGCCAACAAAACTTGAAGGATATATTCCACATGCAATATTGACTTGGATTACAGATGAATTACAAACAACCTTAAAGCGATTAGAAAAAGAATTTGCTGAAAATTTTCTTCAGCGTCCATTTATTGCAAAAAATCAAATTGTGTTATTCATGCATAGTGATAATATTTTCAAGCTTGATGAGCTAACTCAAAGAGTTAGGGAAGTAGAAGGAGTGGGTTCAGCTGATCTTTTTATTCCAAAACGAATCACATTTCCTCAAAAATGGATATTTAATGCTATTAAAGATGCTCAAAGATCTCCAACACTGCATTTGATGTATCAAACACACTAAAATAGTTGCATTAAATTTTAAAAAATAATGAAGAAAAAGATCTTTCAAGGTAAAGTATTAGGTTTATCATTATATGATCTAAAAATCGAGGGTCGTAAAGTACGACGAGAGATTATTGAACATAGAGGAGCTGCTGCGATGTTAGCCTTTGATGAAGAAAATAAAGTAATTCTTGTAAAACAGCATAGATATCCACATGGATACATTTTAGAAATTCCAGCCGGGACGTTAGAAAAAGGTGAAAAACCTGAAAAATGTGCCTACAGAGAGTTAATTGAAGAGACAGGATACAAGGCAAAAAAGATGGTTCATTTACTATCATATTATCCGTCAGTTGGATATAATTCAGAAGTAATTCATTGTTTTGTAGCAAAAGACCTTAAGAAAGTTGGAGATTTAGATCCAGATAATGATGAATTCATTTCAGTTGTAAAGATTGATTTGAAGAAATTAATTACAATGATTAAGAAAGGTAAAATTATTGATTCAAAAACTATTTGTGCAGTATTAACTTATGCAGCAAAGAAAAAATTATTGTTTTGAATATATCGGTTTTACTAAATCAGCAATATCTGCCCAAGAACGTTCTACACGTTCAAACATATGTATAAGATCTAAGAAATCAATAGGAAGTTGGTTTTTTGAATCAAGGGATGATCTAAGTAAAGACATTTTTTTCTGATTTTCCTTATGCAAAGAAATTGCTTCAATAGCAATACTTCTATCGTTTTTTATAAAAGCATCAATCGATTTCTCTTGCATTTTTCCAAAATTTTTTACAATATCGTGAATTTTCTTTAGATCTATTTTAGAAAGGGTTGATAGGTAAATTGAGTTTGCAAGCTCAACAATTGTATCTCCAGCACTTTCTAGAAGGTTTGCAGCTATTCGATAATCGAGTACATCAATTTTTTCAAGATTAAACATATCAACTAATCTATTATCAATCATTGTACTTCGGATCAATCGTACTAAAAGGAAATATTGCCTGTTAACTTCGTCGTCTCTGTTAGCTAATGTTTGAAGATTTGATTTATCATATGTAGATAATGCTGTCATTACATCACTAAACATTGCCAATACAATGGTATGCATACGTTTGAGGATTTTTTGTGGATTAATTGTAGTTGCATCAAGTAAAAATTGAACATTGATTGTTGATGCATCTTCTTCAACTATTTCCATGCCAACTAATCGACGCATTGAATTTCTTATTTTTTCTCTGTCTTCTACAGGAATTGTGGATTTTCCTTGAACAATTATTACATCATATCCCAATAGATATGCTCCAGTGATATCTGCTACAATGTTTTCTTCTTTAGGTAATGGATACGAAATTGTCACTTCTTTTGAAGGACGTGATTCTTTGTCTGCAGTTATAGATATGGTATTTTGTCCTGTTTCCAATTCGACTTCCATATTTTTATCAAGATTATGCTGGTCAACCCATTCTTTTGGCAGGGATACAAGTATGCTACTTCCAATTCTTTGTAGGCGTCGAATGAATTTAGTCAATTTATATTAATTTAAATTATTTAAGCCATATTCTTATATTTTTCTTAAAGTTTAAACATCGATCATGAAAGGTGAGGCATTCTGTCCTGCTCATGTAACTGGTTTTTTTAAAGCTGAATTTGAGGGCAACACAAACCCAGAAAGTCTAGGATCCTTAGGTGCTGGTTTTTCAATTGAAAAAGGTGTTACTACACGGGTAACTGTAAAAAAAGCAAAAGATTTTGATTTTAGGGTTTCTGTGTTAGGCTACAAATCAGAGAATATTCTAGTATCAGAATTTGTCATAAAAGAATTTTTGAAAAATTGTGAAGATAATAAATTCTTTGTAGATGTACAACATGAGATTTCAGTTCCGGTTGGATATGGTTTAGGATGCAGTGGTGCAGTTGCATTATCTTTAGCAATGGCACTTAATCAAGCACTTAACACAAACTTACCAAAAGAAGTGGTAGGTAAGATTGCACATGTTGCTGAAATTAATTGTAAAACTGGATTAGGTGATGTATTAGCATCATATCATGGAGGTTTTGAAATAAGAACAAAGTCTGGTGCGCCTGGAATTGGCTCAATTGAAAAAATAACAACTGATTCAAATGTGATTTTGATTTGTTTTGCCCCAATCTCAACAAAAAAATTCATTGATGAAAAATTAGAAACCATTAACGGTCTTGGTGGGAAGATGGTTTCTAAATTAATCAAATCAAAAAGTTATGACGATTTTCAAGATATGTCTTTAGAATTTGCAAAATATGTCAAAGTGATGACTCCAAGAATGGATTTAGTAATTAATGATTTACAAAACAATGGAATTAAGTGTGGAGTTGCATTATTTGGAGAAACAATTTTTACATTAATTCCAAAAAATATGGAAGAAAAAGTTATGAAAATACTAGAAAAATATTCAGAAGGGATTATCATAAAATCAAAAATTGATAATTCTGGTGCTAGACTACAATAAAGATTTAGAATAAAATGGCATTAATTCCTAAAAGTCATCCTCGTTTTCAATCATTATTAATTAGAGAAAAACTGGTCAAGGGTTTTGATGACGGACTAGTAGCAAAAGAAGGACTATTAGCTCATGGTCGTGGGGAGGCGTTTGATTATATTCTAGGAGAAAAAACTTTGAAGACAGCTAAAAAAGCGATAAAGGCTGCAGCGGCATCAATACTATTAGCTAAGAACCCTGTAATTTCTGTGAATGGTAATGTTGCAGCATTATGCCCAAACGAGATAGTAAGATTATCAAAAGTATCAAAAGCAAAAATTGAAGTTAATTTGTTCTATGCCAATGAGAAAAGGAAGGAAAAAATTGTAAAAATTCTCAAAAAAAATGGAGCAAAAGAAATTTTTGGTGTTTTAAAAAAGAATGCTACACGGTTAATCGGGATAGATTCTTCAAGGAGAATTGTTGATAAGAACGGTATTTTTGCTTCAGATCTAGTCATAGTACCGTTGGAAGATGGAGATAGAACTTTAGCCTTAAGGAAAGCGAAAAAGCAAGTCATTACTTTTGATCTCAATCCTCTTTCAAGAACTGCACAAACAGCAAATATTTCAATTATTGATAATGTTGTAAGGGGAATTGTAGAACTAATTACAGAATGTAATAGACTATCAACGAAAAAGAGTTCTGAGCTTGAAAAAATTATTAATAATTTTGATAATAAGAAAAATTTAACGCATAATGTTATTGAGATAAAGTCTAATCTTTCTAGGAGGGCAAAAAATGCATAAATCTGTTGCAGATATCATTTCAATGAAGAAATCTCGGCAAAAAATTTCTGTACTTACGAGTTATGATTTTACGTTAGCATCACTCTGCGATAGAGCTGGCATAGACATTCTGCTTGTTGGTGATAGTGCTGGAATGGTAATGCTTGGTTACGAGAACACAATACCGGTTACAATGGAACAAATGTGTTTGTTTACAGAGGCAGTAAGTAGAGCAAGAGAAAATACACTCATTGTAGCTGATTTGCCATTCATGTCATATCAGGCAAGCATCACTGATGCAATAGAAAATTCTGGAAGACTAATCAAATCAGGCGCTGACGCAGTAAAATTAGAAGGAGGAATGCCAATGGCTGAGACAATAAACGAGATTGTCCAAGTGGGAATTCCAGTAATGGGTCATATTGGTCTTCAACCACAGACAACAATGTTATCAGGAGGATACAAAGTTCAAGGAAAAACAGCTGATTCTGCAATGCAATTAATTGAAGATGCAAAGGCACTAGAAGAAGCAGGAGTGTTTAGTATTGCATTAGAGATGGTAACTCAAGAGGTTGCAGAAATAATTTCTGATACTGTAAGTATTCCAACAATTGGAATTGGTTCAGGAAAAAATTGTGATGGACAAGTATTGGTCATACAGGATCTATTAGGCATGTATGATAAAATTAAACCAAAGTTTGTTAAAAAATATTTGAATTTATCAGAGGACATAGTTGATGCCATAAAAAAATACAAAACAGAAATACAAGAAGGTGTGTTTCCCGCAAATGAAAACTGTTTTCAAATGGATAATGAAGAAATAGAAAAATTGAGGAAGAAGATTGGGAGTTAAAAAAAATAATCATCCTTCCTTAGATATAGTAGAATCCTATGGAAGAGAGCTTTCAGGGAAAAGAATTGTTCTATGTGTCGCAGGAAGTGTTGCAGCATACAAGGCAATTGAATTAGGAAGACTGTTAATGAGACATGGTGCAGATGTGATCTGTGTTGCAAGTAATGCAGTTACAAAACTTGTACAGCCTGATTATTTCAAGTGGGCAACGGGAAATGAGGTAATTACAAAGCTAACAGGTGAATTGGAGCATATTCGTTTAGCTGATTATAATAAATCTGATCTAATCATAGTGTTTCCTGCAACTGCAAATACTTTGGGAAAGCTTGCAAACGGCATTGATGACACACCAATTTCTACTATACTTACTGTTGGATTTGGCTCCAAGATTCCAATTCTAATGTGCCTTGCAATGCATGCATCAATGTATGAGAATGCTGCAGTCAAAAAAAATATCAGTTTCCTAGAAAAGAAGATTGAGTTTTTATCACCACAAATGATAGAGGGAAAAGCAAAGGCCCCAGAACCTGAAGACGTATTAGATTATGTTCTAAAACGATTTGGTCATTCATCTATACTTGATAAGAAAAAAGTTTTGATTTCAGCAGGGCCAACCATTGAATATATCGATCCCGTAAGAGTAATTACAAATCAAAGTACGGGAAAAACCGGGGTTTTACTTGCAAAAGAGATGCAATCAGCAGGCGCAAGGGTAACTATGGTGTATGGTCCGGGAAGAGAAACGGTGCCTGATGGCATAAAACACATTCCTGTAAAGACAACTGCTGAGATGAAAAATGCCATTCAAAGAGAGCTAAAGAAAAAGTTTGATATTGTAATTATGGCAGCAGCTGCCTCTGATTATACAGTAAAGAATCCAAGCAAATCCAAAATTAAGAGTACCAAAGAGAATATCTCAATAAAATTAGTAAAATCACCAAAGATTATCAACCAAATTAAAAAAATTCAGAAAGATACATTTCTGGTGGGATTCAAGGCAGAAACCAACCTCTCAAAGAATGCATTAGAGAAAGAAGCTATTAAGAAGATTCAAGAAACTGGGGCAGACATGGTTGTTGCAAATGATATTGGCGCAGCGTATGCCAAAAATTCTGAAAATAATCAAGTTCTTGTAGTTAGCTCTAATGGTAAAGTTTGGTCAAGACGGCAAAAAAAAGAAAAGATTGCAAAATTCATTAGAAAGCAAATAGAAAAAGAGTTCAAATCTAAATAGATTCAAACTTAGAAACTAAGTAATTCATACCTTAAAAAAATAAAAAAGTTTAGTTAACTTTTTCAGCTAACATTAACTGTTCTTGTAATTTGTACTGCGTTGTTTCCTGATGGATCAGTTACATCATATGTTACAATGTATGTTCCAGGAGATGATGTGTCTACTAGATCTCCACCAACTACGGCATCACTTGGTGTACTGGGATCATTATCAGTAACTGTTGCTCCTTGCTCAATGTATTCTTCATCTATCATGAGATTCAAAATATCTGATCCTGACAGAGTAATTACCGGTGCTGTTGTATCAACTACGTTTACATCTCTGGTAATCTGTGTTGCAGTATTTCCTGAAGAATCTACTGCATCATATGTAATTACATATGTTCCAAGAGTGGATTCATCAACTACGTCCCCACCTATGATCAATGAGGTAGTTATGTCTCCATCAACATCATCAGTAACGGTTGCACCATCTTCGATGTATACTTCTGTGTTAAGCTCAATGGTTACGGGATTGTCCCCATTAAGAGTAATTACAGGAGCAGTTGTATCAATTATTGGGCAGCTCCCATCTACTGGATCAACATCACCGTGTTTTGCCTTATGTTTTTCAGCAGCATGAGGAGGAACGGTAATTTGTACAAACTTGTTTTCCTCTTCATCAAAATGACATATTGTCACTTTGTTTTGTCCTGGTGCATCTGCCTTTGCTGCCATAGCTGGAGCAATTGCGCCTACGCCAAGCACTACTGCAAACATAAAGACTGCAGTTATTGCGAGTTTTGTTGTCATTGAAAAAAGAAATGAGGATTTTTACTCATAATCATGACGATGTTTTTCTGAACGAACCATTAAACGCAAAAACGAGTATTAAAGAAGTTGCAAGAAGATTTGGGAAAATAAATGAACTGTGATCTATTCCAATGAAAATTCCTTTAGATGATATTTTGCTCGCAGGGAACCATTTGATGCCCTTTTGTTAATTCTTGAAAGAGCCCTATCTGCAGTAATCGAGCCATATTCAGATCGGAGATGCCGCATGAGGCTGGTTCTTACCCTTCCAAATCTTTGTTTGTCTTTCATAATGGCCTCTTCACATTCGATCTCATCTGTTCCAATCTTGTTTTCACTAGGGGGATTTCTCTGCATTTATTGCTGTTTTAATAAATTTCAACAAAAGACTAGTGATGTTCATATCGCACAACAAATGAACACATACGTTCCTATTTGTTCAAGACTGTGACAAATTTCTCAAATGCAGGATTCTTTGAAACAGATCTCATCTCATCGTTGATTAAACGAATGAGTTCGGGATATCTTTTACCTACGGTCTTTTGTAGTGCTGTAAATATCACCTCTGGGTATTCCAATGCATCATTGAATGATAGGTTGTGTTTTTTAAGGTGATTTTCAGTCTTGGATAACATCTTGGAGTCCAGTTCCAATAGAGATTTCTCTAGCAATGAGGAGATTACATCCCTGTACAACTGCGTTTCATACTCGCTCATTGACTTCAATAATATTTTGTCACTATTACCTAATAGTATCGTGGAAAAATCTGTAAAATAATATTCCAATCTGGTAAGATTGTGTTTCAACTCAGTCCTCATCAAACAGTAGGTAGAATTATTTTCCCAGAAACTACATCATTTAGAATTTTAATTACATCATCTATCTCATAAGGTTTGAATATAACACCAGATACTCCCATCTTCTCAAAGAGCATCTTTGTTTTTTGTGTGAGATCTCCTGTGACCATAATCGTCTTGGCGGAGGGATCAATCTGCTGGATATTTCCTAACGCATAAAATCCATCAAACTCTGGCATCATACAATCCAAAAAGACAACATCTGGTCTGTATTTTTGATATAGTTCAACTGCTTCTTTGCCATTATATCCAGTACCAACTACCTGCACACCCCTTATGGAAAGATATTCTGAGAAAATCTCCACGGTGTCGGGATCATCATCTACCACTAAAACACGTACCACATGTTTCCTTCAAATATTATTTAGATATCTGATTGTTTGTAATCAAGTAACAGACATTTTTTCTAATTTGAGTTGGAATCCTACTGGATCAGTACATTTCAATATCTTTTAAAACAATACAATCTATACTATAATGAGAATCAATTTACTGATTTCCGCTAACAGCATGCAGACCTCTAGATTCGTGACAACTTAATCAAGAAATAATACTTGGTGAAGAAAATTCTATTTGCTTTGGGAGAGTTTGAACCAAAAGAGTACAAAAAAAGAACAATAACAATTTGGAATGAGGTTGCACCAAGATATCATAAGCGTTGGGCAAGTACCAATGCTGGACCATTCCAGAGTACACAAAAGCTTGTAACCCTAGCAGGTATCAAAAAAGGCGATCAGGTTTTAGATATTGCATGCGGTACAGGAGTTGTAACAAAAAAGATTTCTTCTAGAGTTGGAAACAGTGGAAAAATAGTAAGCTTTGATATTTCAAATAAAGCACTAAGTATTGCAAAAAAATTCAATTCAGCAAAAAAGAACATAGAGTTTATTCAAGCAGATGCTGAAACTATATTTCTAAAAAATCAATTTGATGTCATAACATGTCAATATGCATTATTCTTTTTTCCAAATTCCAAAAAGGCTTTGTGTAATGCAAAGCGCGTCTTAAAAAAAGACGGAATTCTAGCAGTATCTGTTCACGGTCACAATACTCCATTTTTTAGCTGCATTTTAGATGCGGTAATGAAATTCATTCCTGATTATGTACCACCCGGTGCACCTAATTTGGATAGATTTGGTTCTCAAAAAGCACTAAAAGCTGAGATAAAAAATTCTGGTTTTTCAAATATCAAGGCCAAGACATTTGTCTTCAAGTACAGTCCAGGAAAATTTAGTGATTACTGGAATAATTATCTAAAGTATGTAGCAAAACCACTCAAAGAAAAGCTTGACAAGCTACCTACAAAAAAAAGAGCTGAACTAAGAGAGCTTGTGAAACAAAATGTTTCACGTTACACAAAAAAGAATGAAAAGATAGTTTTTCCTTGGGAAGTTATAGTATTAACTGCAAAAAAATAATTTTTTTTATAATACTAAAAGTTCTTTTGTGAACTTGTGCATTACAATTGGTTTTTTATCTACAATTAACGAGTCTTCAATTCTGACACCAAACTTGTTTGGAATGTAAATTCCTGGTTCAACAGTTATAGCCATATTTTTTGCAAGTTTTGTTTTGCTTCTATATGAAATTGTTGGGAGTTCATGAACATCAAGACCAATTCCATGGCCAGTGGAATGGATAAAGTATTTCCCATAATTCTTTTCATTGATGTAGTCTCGGCATGCATCATCAACTGATTTGCATGTGACATTTGGTTTTACAGCTTTTAATCCAAGTTCTTGTGATTCCTTAACAATTTCATACACTTCTTGTGCCTGTTTTGAAATTTTTCCCAATCCAAAAGTCCTAGTTGAATCAGAAACATAGCCCTTGTATCGCAAGGTAAGATCAACTACAATTAGATCACCATTGGCGAATTTTCTATTAGTAACCTGCGCATGAGGCAGTGCACCATTTGGTCCGCCAGCAATAATTAATGGGTTAAGAGTTGATTTGTAGCCAGTATCAAACATTCCTTGCTCAATTGCATAGCCCATCAGTAATGCTTGCAGCTCTGATTCTTTTTGTCCTTCCTTAATTTTTTTTGTACATAGTTCAAACATTTCATCAATAATTCTAGATGCTTTTTTTAGAATTTTAATTTCTGTAGAATCTTTGATGAGTCTGGAATTTTCAAATGGCTCAGAAGAGTGCTTAATTTTTGGAATTGATTTTTTGAGGGATTGCATGACTGAATAATTCTGGCAGTCTGTACAGGGGTTTTTTCCTCTTACTTTCTTGACAAGTTCAGAAATTAATGCAGTTCCACGCTCAGAAGTCACCACTTTTGTATCAATAGACTCATCCTTTGCTCGACCAACTTCTAGCTCTGGAGCAATAATTGTAGTATTTCCATTTTTTTCTAAAATTCCAATTGCCTCACCCCAAAAACCTGTTAGATAAAACAAGTTTTCAGGCTCAAATGTTATGAGAGTATCACAATCAATTTTTTTTGTAAATTTGACAAGATTAGATCGTCTATCCTTCATATTGAGAATTTTCTTTTTCATAATTTATGTATGATGCAAAGTTTGTATACAGGCTAATAATTTTATGAACAAATGGCAGATGAACCAAAAAAGAAAGTTGTTGCTTTGTTATCAGGTGGATTAGACAGTCAATTAGCTGTTAAAATGATGCAAAAAGAAGGATTTGAGGTTTCTGCAGTGGCCATTAAAACGCCATTTTGTGATTTTGATTGTGGTAGAGGTTGTGGTTTTGAGATCAGGGAAAGAGCTGATGATCTTAATGTGAATTTAAAAACAGTTTACTTGGGTGATGAATACATCGAGATGCTAAAACATCCAAAACATGGTTTTGGGGCAGGGATGAATCCTTGTATTGATTGTAGAGCAATGATGTTTGATGCTGCAAAGAAACACATGGAGGAGATTGGTGCAGAGTTTATTATTTCTGGAGAAGTGGTCGGTCAAAGACCAATGAGTCAACATCGACCTGCATTAAAAACAATTGAAAAAGAATCTGGACTTGAAGGAAAAATTTTACGTCCGTTATCAGCAAGATTACTACCTCCTACCGATGCAGAGAAAAGTGGTTTAATCAAAAGAGAGAACTTGGGAATGATTAGAGGTAGAACAAGAAGAGCACAATTAGATATGGCAAAAGAATTTGGAATTGAAAATCCTCCAAATGCTGGTGGAGGTTGTTTGCTAACAGATCCTTCATTTGGTTTACGTGCAAAAGATCTTTTTAATCATGTCGAAACACCAACAACTAATGATATTGATCTGTTAAAGATTGGAAGACATTTTAGATTAGATGAAAAAACAAAATTAATTGTTGGTAGAAATCATGATGAAAACAACATGATAAGCGCATTGGCGCTTCCAAAAGATATCATACTTGAGGCAAAAGATCATGTTGGTCCAACATCACTGTTACGTGGAGATACATGTTCAGAGTTTAAGCAACTAGCAGCTTCTGTAACTCTTCGATATGCAGATGCATCAGATTGTGAAGCTCATACTGTAAAAATTCGTCAGAACACACTAGAGTCTGAAATTACTGCAGAATGTGCAAAAGAAGAGACATACATCAAGTATAGAATCTAGGCATGAAAAAGTGTCTGTAATTTATCCCTACAAAGAAGAGTTTTTGAAGGAGTAGATCGCTCTTTTCAGCTAGATGCAAAAACAAGAGAGTCCAACATATCTAAAGGCCATTACAATCAGAGATCCTAGTGATGTTCATTCCATAAAAGAGGACATCAAAAAAAATATGATTTTGATTCTACGTGTTACGCCATTAGCACAGAAAGATGTTGAGCAGCTGCGTAAAGTGGTCGAAGAGTTGTATTCTATTGCCAAGAACTCTGGTTCAGATATTGCAAGATTAGGCGAAGAGAGAATAATTGTTGCTCCAACTAATGTAAAGATCTGGAAGCCTGAATACGATCTAAAATAATTTTATTGCTTCTTGAATTTGCGGGTAATGAGCAGGTACTCTAAACATTCTACGAATCGACATTGCAAGGTTTTCAGATTTTCTTCTCTCACCATGATTAACCAAAACCCGTCTAAGTTTTGGCCTCATTTTTTGTACAAATGACATTAGTTGGTTATAATCACTGTGTCCACTAAATCCGTCTAATTTTTCCATTCCACAATTGATGTTAACAACTTCAACTTTTCCTTCTTTTCCTAGTAATGAAACCTGTCTTGCACCGTCTAATACACGTCTACCAAGAGTTCCATTAACTTGGTATGAAACAAAAAGTATCTTGTTCTTTTTATCTGGTGCAATATTCTTAAAGTACTCCAGTACAGGTCCGCCCTCTAGCATTCCAGATGTTGCTAAAATAATACATGGTGAATCTTCACGCATCGGTTCTTCTCTTGCATCAGCATGTTCTACATTTGTAAAGTACTCAGAATCAAATGGATTATCATCGGTCTCTAGAATTTTTTGTTTTAGTTCACGTGCAAGATATTCAGGATATGCTTCATGAATTGCTGAAGCTTCAGATATCATGCCTTCGGTAAAGACTGGTGCTTCAACCATCTCTCCTGATTTCATATAGTGATCAATTACCATCATAATTTCTTGTGCTCTGCCAACTGCCGGAATTGGTATGAGTACTTTACCACCATCAGCTAGTGTGTTGTTAACTGCATTGATGAATGCAGACTCTACTTCTTGCCTTGAAGGTTGAATGTCTTCTTTGGCTCCATAAGTGCTTTCAACCAAAAGGGTTTCTACTCTAGGGAAATTCCAATTAGCAGCCTCAAAGAGAATACTTTTTGCAAATTTAATATCTCCAGAATAAACAAAGTTATGATCACCGTTTCCAATATGAAAGTGGCATAATGCAGAACCTAGGATATGACCTGCATTAGCTAAAACAAGTTTAATGTCAGGGGAAATATCGGTAACCGTACCATATGGAATTGTTATTGCTTGTCTCATAATCTGTTTGACATCTCTTTCACCATACATTGGAGTTCTTCCTTGAGCAGCAGCTACCTTAATTGCGTCTAATTGAATTAAGTTCATCATCGGCAGGGTAGGCTCTGTGCAATAGATGGGTCCTTTGTAACCATATTTACAAAGTGCAGGTAAAAATCCAGTATGATCAAGGTGTGCATGACCTATAACTATTGCATCTAATTCATCAAGTGTAATATTTGCCCAATCAAGTCTTGGGAAAGATTCTGCAGGACTAGCAGCTCCAGGGTTAATTCCACAATCTATGAGAATTTTACTTTCTGTTGTAGATAGCAGCATGCAGGAACGTCCAACCTGGCCAAAGCCTCCAAGTGTGAGTAAAGATACTTCGGATTTTTGGGCAAGTCTAGGTCTAAAGATTTCATCTCCAATCTGTCTTAGTTGTTTTCCACGTTCTGCTGATGAGATTTTAAGATTGTAATTTATCATTTGAATAGTACTTGAAGGGGTAGTCGTAGCTTTACGAATTCTTAGTTTCCATCCAATTTGCTCAGTGACTTCTGCATGGTTGAATTCTTGAGCGTTACGTTGTAAAAGCCAAGGTCTTTTTGCTTCTAATGATACTTCACCTGTGGCTGTATCAAAAAAAGTATTTTCCAGCTTTGCATCCTTGGGAACAATTTGATTTAGGATCTTTCTTGCATCTTCTTCTGATTTACGAATGGATTCATCGGTTCTAACTACAATTCTTTTTTTGATTACATTAACAAGATTTGAGATAATTTCGTTATTTTCCATCAAATATCTAGGAGTGTTTGTATACAATGCAATACGTGGGCCTTCATATTCTATTTTTGTAACATTTGCATCTTTAGGAATACTTTGCAGTATGGTAGCCATGATATTTGGGCCTGATAGTACTTCCTTTTGTTGTTGTTTTCTTTGCATTAAATCACTAAAGTGTGATGATGGCTTTCTTCTGTTCTTTTGTTAAAAGTCGGAATCCATCTTTATCGATGATGGCAACATTGATTCCATCGCCTGTTCCGATGTTTCTTGTAATAGCTGCTTTTACTGCTCGTAGAGCTATCACCTTTGCTTCTTCCACTGTAAGATCTTCTCTATATTCTTCTTCTAACAAACCATATGCAACAGGTGAGCCACTACCAGTTGTGACATACAGTTTCTTTTCAGTGGAGCCAAACATATCTATGTTAAACAAAGCTGGTCCATTATTATCATAACCACCAACTAAGATATCAGCGATGAAAGGATATCCACGATTTTGGTGGAAAATTAAAGAGGTTAACCTTGTAAGGGATTTTATTGGAATGGGTTCTTGTTTTTGAATTCTATGTAAACTAGCGTGATATCGGAGTATATCGGTAATATTTTGTGCATCTGCAACTCCTCCTGCTAGTGTGAGTCCTGCATGATCGTCGAGTTTTTGAATCTTCATGGTATTATTGTTGGCTATGAAATATCCAGCACTGGCCCTCATATCGGCACAGAGAACTACACCATCTTTTGCTTGAATACCTACTGTGGTCGTTCCATGCAGAATTTTTTCTTCAACGTTGTTTGACAAAAAATACACCTAAGAGATACTCTAAAAGGCATCTCACCCTTTTAAATAACTTTTTGTTCCTCAAATGATAAATAATGACAAAAAATCAAGATTCCATGCCTTCCCATACTATGGAACTGCCCAGACAGATTGTTGTAGGCGAAGGAAACATCAAGGATATTGGTAATTTCTTTAAAGGATTAGATAAGCCAAGGAAGGTTTCTTTGATTTCAGGCTCAAATGTCAGAAAAGTAGTACAAAAAAAAATTGAGCGATCATTGGAATCTGCAAAGATTCGTTATGCATGGCATGTTGCAAGTAGTAATGAAATTTCAAATCTAAAAATCCTAGAAAAGGAGGTTAGGCAGGATAAAAGTAGTCTAATAGTAGGAATTGGCGGAGGCAGAGCTGTTGATGCAGCAAAGATGGTGGGTTTTAATCTCAAAAAACCATTTGTGAGCGTTCCTACTGCTGCATCACATGATGGTATTGCAAGTCCATTTGTCTCAATTAAAGGAGATAAGCCCCATTCAATTGTGGCAACAGCTCCTTTAGGGGTATTTGTAGACATTGATATCATCAAAAGCGCCCCTAAGCGACTTTTAGCAAGTGGGTGTGGAGACCTTATTGCAAATATCATTGCTGTAAAAGATTGGAAATTAGGACGTGATAAAACAGGGGAGTATTACGGAAGATATGCAGCTGATTTAGCATTAATGAGTGCAAATATCGTAATTGAGAACTCCTCAACATTTGCAAAAAGTGGTGTTGATGTAAGGGTCATCGTTGAAGCCTTGATCAGTGCAGGAGTTGCATCATGTATTGCAGGAAGTAGTAGGCCATGTTCAGGAGCTGAGCATTTGTTTTCTCATGCATTAGACAAACTAGCACCAGGAGTAGGGCTGCATGGAGAAAAATGTGGAATTGGTTCAATTATGATGGCAAAACTGCAAGGACAGGATTGGAAAAACATTGCACAGACTCTAAAGAATGTAGGAGCACCTACAACAGCAAAGCAAATAGGGTTAGATGAGGATGTCCTTGCAGAAGCAATAGTCATAGCACAAGATCTAAGACCTGAGCGATATACAATTCTAAAAGAGAAATCAATGACTAAAAAGAAGGCTATCTCGCTAGCAAAAAGTACTAACGTAATTTAATTTGTTTTTGGACTGACAGGTTTTTCCTGTTTTTCTGTGTTTGATTCTTTTTTATCTTGTTTTTTAGATTGTTTGTTTACATGTGTTTCAACGTAGTTAATTTTCTCAAGATTAGGTATGAATTTGAACAAATCCACTTGGATGAAATGTTTCATAATTTGAAGGCCATCGGCTCGAAAAATTTCTTCTGGAATTGTTATATCTAACACGTTAGCGTTTTTCTTAAAGGAAAGTTTTGAATCTTCAACGGGCATATGTCGTTTTAGTATACCTGAAATTTTATCTTCATCAGTATCAAGTGATTTTACAACATTAACATCATAAAGGATTGTTTTTCCAGCATATCTATGATTGTAATCAACTTGGACTCTTCCAGAACCAATGAACCTAATGATTCCTCGTTTATCATCAATTTCAATTGAATCACCAACTGATACTTTGTCTGCATCTTCACCTAATTTTCTTAATGGAATCATTCTAACTTTTCCAGAATCTCTTGCACCAAATCCTTTTTCGGGTGGAACTTCTACTGTTAATTTATCTCCAACTTTTGTATTTGCAAGTGCTTCATCTAATCCTTTTAGAACCCATGATTCTCCTACAGAAACCAACTTTGGTTGATACTTGACATTTGGTTCATGAATTGAATGCTTCTTTGCTTCTTCTTCGATTGTTGTTTCAAAAACATCCTGAGAATCTTTCACTTTAGCTGAATAATCAACTAAGATTAGTGAACCCTTACTGAAAGTCAATGAGATCGATCTCGAAATTCCTTATATTAAGTTAACATGAATTTTTAGAGTGACTTTAATTTTTCTTCAGCAGCTTTGAGTCCTGCTTGAGTATCAGTCTCATATCCCATCATTGCTAATGCAGAAGATATTGATGAGATAGTTCTCATTACATGATATCGATTTACTTCTCCCATGCATCCAACTCTGAAAACTTTGCCTTTCAAATTTCCAAATCCGCCAGCGACTAAAACTCTGAATTTATTTGCTAATGTGTTTCTGAATGTTTTGTCTTCTAATCCATCAAGATAATTTAATGCAATCACAACAGTAGAGCGAGCATCTTCTTTTGCAAATGGAGTTAAACCAATCGCATTAAGACCTGAATACAATGCTTGTGAACATGTTCTGTGACGTTTAACTCGTGCATCCATTCCTTCTTCTAAAATTATGTCCATTGCTTCATTGTATGCATACAGTAAAGGTAAAGCTGGAGTAAATGGAGTATGTTTTGCTTCTTCATAATATTTGAAATATCTAGGTAAATTGAAGTACATTGTATTTGGTGGATTAGCATTCATGTATTTTTTGGTTCTTTCATTGACACAGATTGGAGAAATTCCCGGAGGAGCAGCAAATGCTTTTTGTGCTCCAGTCATTGCTATGTCTACACCCCACTTATCCATGTGGAATTCTTCGCCACCTACGATTGATACTCCATCAACCACATAGTACGAATCGTTTCTTGAGGTAAGATCTTTTACTTTATCAAGATAATTGAGCATAGTACCAGTAGATGTTTCGTTCCAAACACAATAGAATGCCTTTACGTCTTTATTATTATCAAACGCCTCTTTTACTTTATCAAAGCTAGCATTCTCACCAGGTGGAGATTCAAGCTTGATAACTTCAGCTCCTGCCCATGATAACATTTGAGACAATCTACCACTAAATTCACCATTCACTGGAATGATTACCTTATCGCCCTTTTTGATTAGATTAACAACACTTGCTTCTACTGCACCAGTTCCCGAAGCAGATAAACAGACTGCTTCACCATTTGTCTCAAAAACTTTTTTTGTCTTTTCAACACATGGCTCATACAATTTAACAAAATCATCACTACGATGGTTAATCATGTAAGTATACATAGCACGTGTCACTCTTTCTGGCACGTTTGTTGGTCCTGGTAACATTACAAGATATTCCAAATAATTCCCTGTAAGCAATCTTTACGGGGATTATTTATAATTAAAGACTAGAGAGCCGATCTTTTACCTTTATTTCATCAAGGATTTTTTGTGTTCCAGAAGGAACTAAATCTTTCCAGTTTTGATTGGTTTTGATTTTTTCCCTAATTTTTGTACCACTAAATTTTTCTCTCTTAATGAAAGGAATTTCAGAAGTTATAATTTCGTGCCTATGATACATCTTTCTTGTCATTTCGTCATTAGAAAATACAATATCAAAGTGAGGAACGGTTTTTTCAATATTTTCCATCCATTTTTGATGATTATCAAAATCAGGAATGTCAAAGATCTGAATTTTTGATAAAAAATTTTTATCGATGGAATGTTCAATCATCTTGCGTCTCTCATCTGCAAGAAAGGGGTTTTCTTTTCCAATAGGTTTGTTAGAGCTTCCAATACCTAACCATAATTTATCAACTTTTGATAATGCAAATTTTATTGCCTCAAGATGACCTAAATGAAATGGTTGGAATCTTCCAATTAGTAATCCATTCACGATTGCATTTGAGGTGAATTGTTTAAAAAACTATCATTATTGATAATATCGTAAAGTATGGATTTTTTTGAGATAGATGGTTCGTATGGTGAAGGTGGAGGACAGATACTTCGTAGTTCAATATCATTATCATGTATAACACAGAAACCGATTCAGATTAACAATATTAGAGCAAAACGAAAAACTCCAGGATTGAGCGCACAACATTTGACTTCAATTAGAATATTAGCAAAAATTTGTAATGCAGAAGTACATGGATTGGAAATTGGTTCAACTTGTATAAAATTTGTCCCGGGTCTAATTCAGGACCAGAAAATTATTGAAAATGTTGGTACTGCAGGAAGTATATCATTAATTGCACAAGTACTGATACCTGTAGTTTCTATATCAAGAAAAAATCTTGAATTAAACATTAAAGGAGGAACTGACGTATCTTGGAGTCCAACAATAGACTACACAAAAATTGTTTTACAAGAAGCTTATAGAAGATTTGGAATATCTTTTTCTTTGGATGTAGAACAGAGAGGGTATTATCCTAAAGGAAATGGAATTGTAAGACTAAATGTTTTACCTGCAAATAAATTAAGTACTGTATCATTTACAAAAAGAGAAATTAAGGAAGCAGACATACATTGTACTTACTCCAAAATTCCTAGCAGTATTATTGAAACTGAAGTAAACAAAATTTCTAGAAATTTGGAAAAAGCAAATTTTGTTACTCAATTAAAGATAAGAAATGAAGATGCACTTGACAAAGGGGCAAGTATTTTGATCTCTAGTAAAGATTCAAAATCAATAATTGGAATAGATGAATTACTTAATGTAAAAAATTTCAGATTTTCAGATATTGCTCAAAACTTTATTGAATGTAATCTAGGAGTAGATTCCCACCTTGCAGATATGATAGTTATCCCTGCAGCGTTGGCAGATGGCATTTCAGTATTTAGGATAAATACCATCACAAAGCATTTGGAGACAAATCTGTATGTTACATCAAAGATTACAGGTTGTAAATATGGAATTGGAAGAATCGATGGAGGGTTTGAGATAAGAATTGAGGGTATTTCATGCTCCAGAATCTAATAATGCTGCAAAAAATAATATTGCAACTGAAATTACGACTGTTATTTCACCTAAAATGATAATTTTTTTTCTTAATGATTGAATTTGTTGAGGAGATAGTTTTTTTGATAAAATTTTTTCTTCCACGTCTTTTCGAATAATTCTAACATGAATTGCAAATGTTACTAAAAGTAGAACAACCAAAAAAATTTTGATTAGTAGGAAATTTCCATAACTAGTTGAAAATAATAATTGGTACGAATTTTCCGTGAGAAAATTTTGAGATGTGTATATTCCAGTAGCAATTAACAAAATTAATGACGGAACTGCAATTCGATTGAATCTCCTTCCAACAGTAATCATCATTTGTAATCTCTCTTCAAGTGACATTGATGATTTTTTTAATACTGGTGCTAACACTACGCCAATGAAAAGAGAGCCTCCTACCCAGATTGCAGCAGATACAAGGTGTATCCAAGTGATAATTGTTTGTTCAAGAGGCATATCGTAGATACCATCAAATACATTTTAGGTATTTGGTTTTTGATAACGTTTTTTAGTTGTCCAAAATTGGATAAAATAACTTGGGACTACAAAGTAAGATGACTGTCTATGCAGCCATTGCTGGATTACTTGCAATGATGGGTGGTTTTGTGTTTTATGCAAGTCTTGATAATCCAGAATTAGACAAGATAGAAATCGATTTGTTTGATGTACAAGTGATTGATGTAAATAATATTGAGAATCGGGTTTCATTAGAGGTTATGTTTCTAGTAAAGAATCCAAGTGAAAAGACGTTTACCATTCCAAGTATCAGTTACGATCTATACGCTGATGATGTTCTAATTGGAGCAGGACAGTATTCAACGGAAGATATTGCAATGCCTGGACGAGCAGCGTTCTATCCCGGTGCAGAGATTCCGTTAAAGAATATGTTCTACCTTACATTGACTGATCAAAATGCACAACAATACAATGCCATAGTTAATGGTGAAGAATTAGATTTTAGTGCAAGTGGGATAGTTGTTGTAGAATCGGCTTGGAGTCTTATTGAGAAAGAGTTCAAGTCAAACTAGAAATTTTAAAAAATGGGCCGAGAGAGATTCGAACTCACGATCACCGCCGTGTCGAGGCGGTATCCTAACCAGCTAGACTACCGGCCCACTAAACTAGAAAGCTCCCTGCAGACATTATTAACGTTTAACAAAAGGAAGAATTAGTATCCTAATAGATGAACGATGAATTTTCTAATGAAGAAAAGGATGGTCTCTACAAGGCGATCTTTTCAAGAAGAGATGTTCGTTCCCGATTTACTTCAAAAGCTATTGATGAACAAATTCTAACAAGAGTTTTGAATGCTGCTCATCATGCGCCATCGGTAGGATTTTCACAGCCTTGGAATTTTATTTTGATTAAAGATGATCAGACTAAAAAGAAGATTAAACAGTCATTTGATGAGGAAAGAGAAAAGACATCTCAGTTAATTGATGATCCAAAGCGCTCAAAATATCTTTCATTAAAGCTTGAGGGAATTATAGAATCTCCTGTAAACATTTGTGTCACCTATGATCCATCTAGATTTGGTCCATTTGTAATTGGTCGTTCCAGTATTCCAGAGACTGGGATATACAGCGTGTGTTGTGCAGTTCAAAATTTGTGGTTAGCCGCTAGAACAGAGGGTGTTGGTTTAGGATGGGTAAGTATTCTTTCTAATGAGGTACTAAAAGAGGCATTAGATCTTCCTGAACATGTAATTCCAGTAGCTTACCTTTGTTTAGGTTATGTAGAAGAGTTCTCTTCTAAACCAGATCTTGAGACTGCAGGATGGTTGCCACGATTGGATCTAAAAGATGTAGTATTTTATGAGAAATGGGAAGGAAAAGAAAATTCTGATTGGAATAAAATTGAAAGATTAATCAAAGCAAATCTTGATTACGCTTAAATAATTAAGTACATTTTTTTTGCTGGGCTTGTGGCGCAGAGTCTTAATGACGCGAAACATGGATAGCGCGGTAGCCTCCTAAGTTACAGGTCGAGGGATCGAAGCCCTCCGAGCCCGCTTTAATTTTAATTTAAATATAATTCAAAATCAGAGTCATTATGAAAATTGTTGTAATTTCTGGTAGTCCTAGAAAAAATGCAGTTACACAAGTGATGATGAAATTTGTTTTTGATTATGTAAAAACAAAAAATCACGATGTTAAATTCATCAATCTATCAGAAGGAAAAATCGATTACTACAGAGGTCCCGATGTAGAATATAATGAAACAACAAAACAAGCTGCAAAAGACATTACTGAAGCAGATGTTTGGATAATTGGTTCACCAATTTATAATTCGTTTTTCAGTGCAGCGTTGAAAAATCTATTTGAATTTATCAATTATAGATCAACTGCAGGAAAAGTAGCCGGTTTAGCAATTTTAGCATCGGGAAATATTGGTTTTACAGATGTTCAGACAATGTTAACTCAGTTAATGTCTTATTTTCGAGTGATAACTAATCCAAAAGCAGTGTATATGACTGCAGATATGTTTGGTGAAAACAAGGTTATTGACTCAGTAAATGAAACAAGATTAAAAGAGTTAGTTGATGAAACGCTTGTTTTGGCAAATAAAGTCATTGTAAGAAAGGATTAGAGATGGATAATTACACTAAAGAAGATACTAACCACTCATGTGAATGTAAATGTCATTTTGGAGGGGCTGTGAGCTGTCCTGGATGTAAGGATAAGCATGAGATAGTTCAGTGTGAACACTGCAAAAAATAATTCAGTTATCTTTTTGATTTTCGTTCAGAAGCTAATGCCTTAAGATTTGCTAATTCGGTCTTTAGAGATTCAATTTGAACGAGTGTCTCTAGGTTTGCAATCTCTTGTTTTAGGCGTTCAATCTCAGAATCTTTGATTTTGACAGTATCTCGTAACTTTTCTAAATCATCGCCTAGTTCTAATCTTGCTTCATTTATCTGACTAGGACTTGCTACTTTCCCATCTGATTTATAGACTTGAACGGTTGCTTGTGTATTACTCAAGCTTTTTTTTTCATGATGAGATTCTCCACCATGATAGTTTTTCATAAAATCAGTACTTTTTTGGGCAATCCAACATGTGAAGGTTAGAAACCAAGTGATTGGTACTGCCATAATAAAGATGAAATTTAGTAGTGGTGCAAAGTCGATAAAAATTGGCCATAATCCTGTCAATACTGCAGCAAAAGTACCACAGACAACGGTAGCCAAATGGTTACGTAAATAACCCATATTTTAGATCAAAAAGTTGGTTGCTTATATTAGTAATGTCGATACCGTAAACTGATATTAATAATTAAAAAGAAAAGAGAGGCTAAGAAGTCTCTTCTTCGATGAGAGTCGGTTTTTGAACTTCAGACTGTAAAATTTTAATTTTCTCTAACAACTCGTTTCTAAGATCTCTTGCAACTCTACGTACAGTTGGTCTTGGAACACCTAATTCATCTACCACTTTTGTATAGATGTCTTGTTTGTCTGTAAGACCTTTATCAAGATAAGAGTTGATTGCTTCTTTGATAACTGTGCTCTGATTTGTACGATTCACGAAATCTAAATTTTAGTTGTTCTATATAAGACTATTACTTTCCATTTGATACTTCATACAATTCAAAGTTTAGAAAATCAATCGGCTTGTAAATTTTTGAAAATTAATAATTTCTATCAAAGTCGCAAAAACTTTCTAAGAATTACATACTAACCAAAAAAGTTAAAGCCCAATTGGAGTTACTTTGGGGTACAAGTATATGGTTTAGTGTAAACTAGACATTTTTGAATAAATTATACAAAAGACTCTTATGATAATACTGTTGAAATTCAGAAATGACGAATGTCATAATTGATACAAATTTTGGAACTATTAGTTTTCGTTTATTGCCTGATATCGCACCTGAAACCGTTAGAAATTTTCAAAAACTAGCTAATTCTGGTTTTTACAACGGTACACTATTTCATAGGGTTATTCCTGGCTTTATGATTCAAGGGGGAGACCCTAATACAAAAAAATCAGATAAGAGTCAGTGGGGCATGGGTGGACCAGGTTATACTGTAAAGGCGGAGTTTAATTCAAGATCACATAGGAGAGGCATTGTTTCAATGGCTAGAGCAATGGATCCCGATAGTGCAGGCTCACAATTCTTCATTGTTACTACAGATAGTACCTTCCTAGATGGTCAGTACACTGTATTTGGGGAAGTAACCGAAGGAATGGAAGTAGCCGACAAAATTGTAAATCTACAAAGGGACAATAATGATTGTCCATTACAAGAAGCAAAGATGAATAGTGTAAAAATCGAGTAAGGATTAACTTGAAAAAATTACTTGCTGTTTTTGTTTTTATTATGATTATCTCAGTTATACCTCAATCATTTTCACAGTTAGGAATAGGTGAAAAAGCATATCAAAAATCATTGGATATTACCATTGGAGCGGATGGAAAAGTGCACGTAGTTCATGAATTATATCCAAACAGCAGACCTACATCACTTACTACCATTGATGGAGAGATTACCAATCTCAAAGTAACAGATCTAGAAGGAGAAAAAAAGGAGCACGGAATTTCAGAGGGTGAACAAAATATTGTTTTGTCAATTTTTCCTAGCAAAACAGGAATCCTGATCGAATATGATCTCTCTGAGGTATTAAAAGAGAAGAATGGGTTATGGTCATGGCAATATATTTATGCGGATACAGAAAGATCAGTTTTTCATTTTCCAGATGAAGTTGATCTAGTTTTTGTAAATGCAAATCCCGTTTTATTACAAGATATTCACAAGATAGGATGTCATGGATGTGAAGTACTAATAGAATATGTTCCAAATGAAGAAACAAAGATGCAGAAGATTGTTTGGGAAGGAAAAGAATTTGATGTTGGAATTAGAAGTGTTGAGGACGTAAAACTAGTTTTTGATCAACCATCAAAAAGCATTAGTTTTGATCTAAAAAAAGAGAATCAATTGGTAACTTTGATTATTCCTTTAGAATTATTATGGAACCCATATACGGTTTTTCTTGATGACCAAAAAATCCTAAAACATGAATTTCTAAAAACAGAATCTCATGTATGGATAAGTGTGAAACCAAAAGCAACTGGAACTGTTCAAATTATTGGAACCTCAGTAGTTCCTGAATTCTCTTTGTTGATACCTCTAGTATTAGGAATAGTAATGGTGGTTGGACTTCAGTATAGAGCAAAGATCATTCACCGCTAGAACCACATGAACAAAAACCATATTCATCAATTCTGACATTACAGACGGGGCATTTTTCACCATATTCTACTTCCCATGGCTCTTTTCCAAAAAGCCTGAAATGATCATCAATCTCTATTGGAATCTTTCGCTTTTTGTCCATCTAGAAAAAATATTCAATACAACTATAATAGATTGTTAATCATTTTTTGATAAATGGAATGTGGGTGTCATTGTATAAAATGTGGGAGTACAAAGTTAGAAACGAAGCAGGTGGGGAAAACAGAAGATGACGGGTATTTTGATATGCATCACACCTGTGGAGAATGCAATACGCATTTTGACCATCTAGAAGGAGATACTTTTGATTCGTGTGATATTTGCAGCTACAAAACTAGTTAGCTAGTAATGCTTCTTTTACAAAATAATAGCTTCTGTGATCCCTAGAGTTTTTTAGAATTTCTCTATTAAATGCCATTTTTGCAAGAGTTTTTGATACATCCAAAAGACTAGCACTCCATCCATATTCTCGCAATTCCTCTACAGTTTCAGAGACAGTTCTAGGAGTATCAAAGAATGATTTTGAAGCTAAAGTCTCAAGTTTTTCTCTAATTTCATTTTGAGAAATTGGTATAGGTTCTGAAAACTCTGGTTCGTGCGTTTCTGCATCTTCCAAACCGTTTAAAGTTTCAAGATTTTCTTTGTAAACATCAGTCATTTTTTCTAGTTGTTCAAGAGAACGATCATCAAAAATAATTCTAGCTTTGTTCTCTTGCATATGCTTAGTTACTTTATCAATTACTTCACCAATAGTCTGATTATCAACGTAAAAATCTCTAGAGTCTATCTCAATTTCATTATGTCCAAATTTTACTCTAATTTTTGCCAACTAGAATATCTTGGTTGATTTTGATTTATTCTGTTAGCTCTAAGTAGGTTTAAGAATAGATCAAAACTTTTACACACATTATTTGGTTTTTTTTCCCTTCGGGATTAAAATGGAAATTTGAGATTTACAGGCATGCAAAAGTCACGAAAAGCAACATTATTGATTTTATTGGTTGTAGGCGTGGGCTTTTTTGGTTATTCTCAGTATGCTTCAGCATCTCAGATTAACGCCATTATCACTGAGAGCAGTTTGTTGGAGGAAAATGAGAGAGGTTCTGCACATAACATTCAGTTAGAATTTGATAATCCGTCTTTGCTGTTACTTACTGCTGGTGAAACAGATTTCATCATTACTGCAGATGAAAAACAAATTGGAGAAGGTGAATTACAATCATTCGTACTTCCTCCAATGAGCAAAGCCAAAGTTGATGGAGTGTTTCTAACATATTCTGATCAGAAATCAGATGACACTCAAACTATCAGAATAACAGGAGTTACACAATATGATGTTCTATTTACAAAAATAGATGTTCCATTTGTATACTATCCAACAGAAGTCCAAGCAAGGGAATTTATACATCAAAACTAGATTTTCACTGTGCTCACAGTTTTTGGTTCAACTGCATTAGATACCATTAGAACTCCAACAAAAACTCTAAAAGATGTCCTTGGTGGTGCAGCAACATTTGCAGGTGTATCTGCTAGTTTTTTTGTTGATACGGGTTTGATAGCAGTAGTAGGAAAAGATTTCCCAAAAAAACACCATGATCTTTTAGCAAAACATATGGATCTTAAAGGATTGCACATTGCCAAAGGCAAGACATTTCGATATGATGGAAAATACGATGAAACCTTAAGCACTAGAGAGACTCTAAAGACTGAGCTAAATGTGTTGGCAAATTTCAAGCCTACTGTTCCTGAAGAATATAAAAAATCTCGATTTGTGTATCTTGCAAATAATGATCCCGAGCAAAATGCTAGTTTGATAAAAGAATTTGATAATGTGAAATTTTCAATGTGTGATACTATAGAATTTTGGATTGCAACTAAAAGAAACGCAGTAATCAAGATGATAAAATCCGTTGATGCCATTGTAATTAACGATGAAGAGGCAAAACTGCTCACAAAAGAACACAACCTGATAAAATGTGCAAAAAAGATGATGAGTTGGGGGGCAAAATATGTGATAATCAAAAAAGGTGAACATGGTTCATTGATGTTTTTTGATGATGTCATATTCCCATCTGCTGGCTTTTCATTAGAGGATGTAGTAGATCCAACCGGCGCTGGAGACTCTTTTGCAGGTGCAATGATAGGCTATTTAGCAAGTAAAAACTCCACCACCCTTTCAGCCATCAAGAAAGGCGTTGTGTATGGTAATGTTTTGGGTTCGTTTGCTGTTGAGAGATATGGTCTTGATGGATTAACAAAGGTAAAGAAATCAGATATTGAAAAACGTGTAAAGATTTACGAAAAGATGATTCGTTTCTAAAGACTTAAGTTCAATTCCCTGTTCAATCAAATTATTGACTCAGGAAGTTTCTGAAAAGGACAGATTGGTTTCAATCTTTGAGTTGCAAAAAGGACTATCTGAGATGATGGATTTGTCACGATACCCCGATGACAAAGAAGGTAGAGTTTCTGCACTTTGTACAGCTATAATGCATGAAGCAGTGGAACTACAGATGACTACAAACTGGAAGTGGTGGAAAAAACCAACTCCATTTAATGAAGCAGATGCAAGAGAGGAGCTAATCGATATTTGGCATTTTGTTGTGCAGGCTTCTCTAGAGCTCAATCTAACGCCAGATGATATCTTAGAAGAATACAAGCGCAAAAACGAGATTAATAGAGAAAGACAGAGAAATGGATACTAAACTAAATCTACAGTTTGTTTGATAATTAGAGGATCTGTTTCGCCAGTTTTGTTTATTATTGTAATTTGATTTTGAAATTTCTGCACTTCAGAGTTTGATAGTTGTGATATGGGATCCGGACTGTGTGAGCCAATTATTCTTCCGTCAGAATCAATTCCATTTTCATACAATGCTAGTAGAGATTCTCCTGCTTTATGTCCCCAGACTTCTTTGCCACATAAGATTAGTGTCTTAATGTTTGGATTAGAGTTTACGAATCTAACTAATGCATCAATGCCTTTGTTTTCAGAAAATAATCGTCCTACAATTGCTACATTATCAAGCAAGTTAGACTCTGCAATTTCTTTGAGTAAAGATATACTAGAAAGTGTACAGATTGCGATGGAAGATTTTTGGTTTCCAAAGTAGACCTCTTCTGGGATAGGAAGTAATATCTTGCATACTTCACCAAAAACATACTCTAGAGAATTCATAATAGCGATTTGATTACAGATGCTGTCTGTGATAAGTTTTGAGGAGTAACCTGAGGCTGGACAGGCAGTGACAATACGTGCAGAGCTGCCCATTCAGTTGTTTTCAGTGTTGTTTTGGAGTGATAGTATGGTGTTTTATGAACAGGAATCGGATAATATGCAACTGCGCCAATTCCTTTGGAGTTTAGCGCTTTGAGTAATTTATCGCGGTTTTTAGCTGCTATAGTGTATAGATACCAGTTTACTCTTTCATTTTTTCTTTCATGTGGTAATGTAAGGTCTGTTTTAGCTAATAGCTTTGATAGTTGCTGTGAGTTTTTTCTTCGCTTTGCCAGAAACTTTGGCAGTTTTTTTATCTGCTCCTTTGCAATTGCAGCTGAGATTTCTGGTAATCGTAGATTCAATCCCAAAATTTTTGTATCATAACCATGAACCATTCCGTGATTTCTAATCATTAGTAATTTTTCATGTAGCTGCTTGTCATCAGTTACAAGAAATCCTCCCTCCCCTGCTGTCATAACCTTTGCAGGATACAGACTGTAACTGCCAATGTCTCCAAATGTTCCAGTGTGTTTTCCCTTTAGTGTGGAACCCAGAGATTGTGCCGCATCCTCAATTATTCTTAGATTATTTTTTCTGGCGATCTCTTTTATTCTATCAATGTATGCAACGTTTCCATAAAGATGGACTGGTATTATCACTTTGGATTTTTTTGTAATCTTTTTTGCAAGATCTTCTGGATCCATTGTATAGTTATCCTGTAGAATATCAACAAAGACAGGTTTTGCACCGGTCGATACAACAGCATTTGCAGTTGCAACAAATGTAAATGATGGTAATAGTACCTCGTCTCCTTTCTGTACATCAAGGGCTAGTAACGCTGCTTGTAGGGACGCTGTACCAGAGTTTACTGATACAGCATATCTTGATTTTACATACTTGCAAGCAAGTTTTTCAAATTCCTGAACGTTTTTTCCCCCATTTTTTGCAGCAGATGTTAAAACTCCACTCTTTAGGACTTGATTTACAGCCTTTATCTCCTCTTTACCGATAATTGGGATGTTTATTGGCACAGGCACAAATGGGATGGATAGGGTTTCTCTAATAAACTCTCAAGAATCAAATTTTATAATGCAAGCTTCTGCATGTGCATAATGGAGAAACGTCACCTGCAAGAGACTGATCGAGGATACAAGGTCTTTTTGTACATCTTTTATGTCTGCGCATTCATCATGTTATCAATCACTGCATATGGTGCCTATGCAATGTACACCGAATGGGAAGAAAACGGAACCTATGTCATGGGCGAAGTTTTAGTAGATACAGAAATTCCCTTTGAGAACTTTGCCAAGCTCATCACATGGTTGTTCTTTGCTTGTATAATTGGATGGTATTGTGTATCAAGAATAGGCTGGAAGAGAACCACCAAAGGAAAGATAGGCTCTACCAGAATGGCCTTACTGCAATTGATGTTGTTAGGCTTTGCAATAATTTGTTTGTATGAGGTTTTGTGGAGTTTTACCGTACTAAATGCGCAGATCACTGCAGGAATTGTTGATGGAAATGTTCCAGATATTGATAGGCTTACGGTTGCTTATCCAGATCCAGACAGGCCATGGAATCTCATATTTAGTACAAAGATTTTCCTAGTGGGATTCGTAATTAGCGCACATGCATTTTATCTCAGTACTAGACCAAGAAAGAGTTTGGATGATCATGAGACGTAACTTTATAGGAACTTTTGGTAAGGTGTAATCAGTTTGGATGTTTTAGAAAAAGTAGATCTGATTGCAAAACCGCCAACAGAAGAGATTGTAACAAGAGAAGAGTTGGTTGAATTATTCAAAACAAATTCCAGCCCAAGACACTACATAGGTCTTGAGATTTCTGGTTTTTTACATTTAGGAAGTCTAATCAGCACAGGATTCAAAATTAATGATTTTATCAAAGCGGGTGTAAACTGTACAGTTTTTCTTGCAGACTGGCACACGCTAATCAATGATAAATTAGGAGGAAACTGGGAAACGATTTCCCAAGTTTCAAAATATTATGCTCAAGCATTCAAGCTTGTTTGCCCTGGAGTAAACATTGTGATGGGTTCTGAGCTGTATGATTCTAAAAAAGAATACTGGGCAGAATTTGTCAGATTTACAAAACATATGTCACTGGCAAGAACCATGAGAACTCTTACCATTATGGGAAGATCTGAAAATGAGGAAAAGATTGACCTTGCAAAATTATTGTATCCACCAATGCAGGCAGTTGACATTCACTCACTTGAGGTAGATATTGCACATGCAGGAATGGATCAGAGAAAAATTCACATGCTTGTACGAGAGTTGTTCCCAAAGATGAAATGGAAAGTGCCTGTTGCCGTTCATCATAGACTTTTACCGGGATTATCCCAGCCAACAGAAGGGGATGCAAAGGCTCTAGGAAAGATGAGCAAGTCTAACCCAAACTCAGGCATATTTATCCACGATTCAAATGATGTCATTACATCAAAGATAAAAAAAGCCTGGTGTGAAGAGGCAAACACCGAAAGTAATCCACTGCTAGAAATTGCAAGGCATGTAATTTATCATGAGTTTGATGAGATCTCAGTTGAAAGACCAGAAAAGTTTGGAGGAAATGTAACCTATTCTAGCTATTCACAGCTTGAGGAAGATTTTGCAAAGAAACAACTTCACCCTACAGATCTAAAACAAACTGTTTCTAAATATTTGATAAAGATAATTGAGCCCATAAGGGAGAAAATAGCAATTGATGATAATTTGTCAGCTGCAATAAAGAACAGTGTTTAGACTTTGAGTTCCGGATTTGTTTGTTCCTTGAGATTGTACTTTGATTTGTATCCTCTTGGGTTTATCATCAAGTCTTTGTAATTATAAGTTGAAGAGTTACCAACAATAACAGTACTGATCATTCCAAGCTTATCTGCATAATTTTCCATCTTATCCAGATCAGTTAAAACTATTGATTGAGTTTCCCTAAACGCACCCTTAATGATTGCAACCGGCGTTGATGGCTTTCTATGTTTTAACAAAATTTTTCTTGTATCTTGTAACTGGTGAATTCTTTTTTTGCTAGATGGATTATAGATTACGATTACAAAATCGCCTTGGGCTGCTGCCTCTACCCGTTTTACAATTATTTCCCAAGGAACCAAGAGATCACTCATACTAACTACAGCAAAATCTGTCATTAGTGGAGAACCAATGATTGATGCGCATGAGTTCAATGCTGATACGCCAGGAATTATTTCAACAGAGAGTCCGCTTTTTGGATCCCATCCTTGTTCTGCTAATGTCTCATAGATAAGACCCGCCATGCCATAAATTCCAGGATCTCCACTTGAGACTAGAGATACAATTTTACCAGATTTTGCAAGATCTATACATTGATGAGCTCGTTCAACTTCTTGCGTCATTGCATATCTGTAAATTTCCTTACCGTCAATTAGATCTTGAACTAGATTGACATAAGTCTCATAACCAACAATCGTATCACTTTCTTCGATTGCTTGTTTAGCCCTAAATGTCATATGATCATGGTGGCCAGGACCGACACCAACAATGAAAAGTTTGCCTGCCAATACTATCAAGAAATTTTTTAAGATAATTTATCCGTTTAGTGAATTATTGAAATGGGTCAATAAAGGGACAGTTTACGATATGATCGCTACTTAGAGGCCGTGCTATTTCTACTAACACTTCTCCCTTTGATTCTAGTGCATCGATATCACTTTTAGTCTGTAATAATGTGGCCTCGCTTGGTTCAACCCACTCAACAGTATAGATTCTCCACATGGGTGAATAGTTCTTGTCTCCTGGTGCAGCCGAAGCTATACCAGGCTGAAATCCTATAGGACCAGTACTCTTAATTCCATTTTTGAATTGAAAAAGATCAACTGCTGCAGCACTTGCGATTAAATTTGCAGATGTTGGAGAATCTACAACTCCCATCATTTCTGCAGGTCCAGATGGAGTGGCATCAGTTACAATATAGTAGATTGTCTGTCCTTGTGGGCCCCATCCCCTGTGGGCAATAAAAGTAACTGACATCTCATCAAGATTTATGTCAAGGATTTGGCTATCACCATATTCCATGTCATCACTAATTGTTTTGTTTTCGTTTACTTTCATTTGACCGTCTGGCCATTTAATTTGCGGAACATTGAGAATCATCTCAGTTTTTTCAAGTTGTAATTTTCCGTCTTCTTTTGCTTGTAAGATGTCTTTGACAGATTCTAGGATCTGGGGTTTTTGTCCTGTTTTCCAGCTAACTTCTGATACAGTTCTTAATGCACTGTACTCGTTTATTTGAGAAGGTGTATCAGAGAATACTTCTACTTGGTATCCATGAATTCCCCTTCCTCCTAAACCATTTTTGAATACATAGATATCTGAAAGAGATTCTTTTGGAGCATTCGAAAGTGTTGGTGCAAATTCAACCTTCCATTCTTGTTTTGTAGATATGGATTTTGCAAGCTCTTCATTATTTGAATCGGTAATAATGTAATAGAGTTCATTTTCATCATAGACACCAGCGTGTAAAGGAATAACTGCAGGAACGTTTGCACGGGCTAAAGTAATTGAGTTGTCCCCAGTCTTTACCTCAATTGTTTGCTGTATAATTTCAGTTGGTTCTCCCCTAACCCAACCATCTACGCTAACTGTGGCAGAAAATGCTTGGGATGGTGAATGTAAGGCCAATGCCGCACCCGTGAATTCAAGTGAGCCAGAGTTTGAATTTTGATCAATTAGAGATAATCCGTAGATCTTGTTTCCATCAACACTCCATGTAGGTTGGCCTTTTGCATCTTCCTTACGAATTTCGTGTAAAACTGCAAGCTCTATTGGGGCACTAGCAGTATATGTTATTGAGCCATCGTATATTGTCCCCTCATTGGGTGAAAGAATGAGGGCAAATTGATGACTTTCATGTCCTATTCCTGGATCCTGTGAGGATGTAACCGTTTTAGTAAATTCAATTTTTCTAAGAGTTTTGGCGTTGACAAATTCTTCAGACAAGTTTGGAATTATTATGATTCCGGCAACAGCTACAACAATGATTAAAATTGTTACTGACTTTTTCAATGGATTCAAAACTGTTTATTTCTTTAAATTGTTTTGCACTAATTTTACTAGTTTATCTTTGCCAATTCAAATTCATCGTGTAGTGATTGTACGACTGATTTAGAGTCAGAGTCCTTTACTACAAATGCCAAGTTGAGTTCGGATGAACCTTGAGTAATCATTACTACGTTGACTTTCTTTTTTGCAGTAGCGGTAAAGACTTTTGACGCTACACCTACTGTACCTCTCATTCCAGAACCGATCAGTGCAATTATTGCTACATCTGTAGTTACTTCCAATTTTTTGATAATCTTTCCCAATAGTTCCATCTCCAAGGCATTGACTGCCCTATCAAGATCAGCGTTCTTGACAACTACAGTGATGCTAGATTCAGAAGGATTTTGGGATATCATCATTACATTTACTCCGGCATTTGCCAAAGTTGTAAAGATTTTAGCTGCAGTACCAGGTGCTCCAACCATACTTCCTCCACGAACATCTATGAGTGCATTGTGACGAATCACACTAACACATTTTACAGTTTTTTTAGTTTCAGGTCCAGGTGATGCAGTTACCAAAGTTCCCATGTTTTTTGTATTGAAAGTATTTCTAATTCTCATTGGAATTTTTTTGGATAAAATCGGTTCAAACGTTCTTGGATGAATCTGTTTTGCACCAAACAATGCCATTTCAATTGCTTCAACATAAGAGACTTCTTTGAGTACCTTTGCATTACTTGCGATTTTTGGATCAGCTGTCATTAGTCCATCAACATCACTCATTAACCAAATTTCGTCGGCCTTTATGCATGTGGCAATGATTGTTGCAGTATAATCAGAGCCTCCACGGCCAAATGTCGTGATGCTACCATGTTGATCAGCTCCTGCAAATCCACCTATCACCGGAAGAGATTTGTCTGAGAGTAAGGGCTCCAATGTTTTTGCAACTCTTAACCTAGTAGTATCCATGAGTGGTTTCGATTCTCCAAAATTAGAATCAGTAACTATTCCCACTTCCTTTCCAGTATATGCAAATGATTTTTTGCCAAGGTCAGTTATTGCGTGTGATACAAATTTTATGGATAATCGTTCTCCAAACGATAGTAGATAGTCAGAAGAACGGGGTGTCATCTCACCAAGTAGAACTATACCATCAACTAAATCAGATAGCTCAGAAAAATCTTTTTCAAGCATCTCTAGTAGTTTTTTCTTGTTTTGTGATTTTGAAATTGTTTGTTCAGCAAGCTGCTTGTGTTGATTGATTATTTTTGCAGTAACTTGTTTTGCTTTCTTTTTGTTTCCTTTTTTGATGAGTTGTATGATTTCGATCAAGTCATCAGTGGTTTCTTTAATTGCAGAACATACAGTTACAACTTCATTCTCTTTTGATAAAGATGTAACAAACTTTGCAACATCTTTGATTTGTTTTGCAGATGATAATGATGTTCCACCATACTTTACGATTAGTCTCAAGTCAGTATACCTCTTTCAATATTACAATAAATGCTTTAACTTTCTACTCTTGGAGCCAAGTAGAAGTGAATTCTGCCTATATTGGCAACTTTAAACTCTATTCGGAGTGGTTTTGCACTAGAGTACTCACAAGTAATAGTGTTGGCTGTAGTACCCACGGCTTTTACTACAGGGTTAAGATACTCAAGACTGTATGTGCCGATACTTTCTTCTTTAACTGATAGGTTTTGCAGGTCTTGACCTGTTTTATCAAGCTCAATTACTACTTCACCGGAATCGCCTTTTCCAGAAAAATCTGCTTTTCCTTCAATAGCGTGTATTGTAAGATAATCAGAGACAACTTGTACGTCTCCAAGAATTTTATCAAAAATTGATGATGATATTTCAATCGTAGCATCATAAGGAATTTTTGGTAATGGAGTATCAGTAGCTGAGCTTTCAATTAATCGTATTTTGTATTTCTTGTTATTTCCAATAGTTACAAGTAACATATTATCATCAGAGATACTGATTTCTATTGCATCTTTTTTGTCAGCTCGTTTGATTAGTTTTGAGAATTCATCAATTCTAACACCAAATTTAATATCACTATCACATTCGTATTTTTCAAAAGCAGAATTTGGCCACGATATATCTATCAAGGCAACATGGGATGGATCCATTCCTCTGAATGTTATTCCTTCTGCAGATGCAACAAAGGTGGCTTCTTCGACAAGAGTAGATATTGCAGATATTATGGCTTTGAGATCATCAGATCCACTTGTTTTAGCTGAAAACACCAAGTTCAATCATTTGTTTGTAATGTTCCAGTTAAACGTTATGCGTAATTTCGCCATGTATGATTACATTTTGAACATCGATAGAATTGGGTAGTGGGCTCATCTGCACTTCGTGTTTGTAACATCCACCAAACTGCTTCGTCATGACCACATTTCTCACAATCGATTTTAATTGTAGGTAAAGTTTCAGAACCCTCGTTCTCTTCTAGGACATTAAATTCTGAAACCTCTTGTTCCTCTTGAATCTGTTTTGATGATTCAATGTTTCCACCTTCGACATAATTACATTTTGTACATTTTAATCCAGAATCAGTCTTTTTGAGACGTATCTCACACTTGGGGCAAAATTTCATGATTAACCTTTGATTTTCGAATTAAATAATTTTTTTAATTCATCAGCGGTCTTGATTGCAGAATCTGCAGCTGCAGAAATTTCTTTGATAGGGTTGCCTTTTGCAGAATTTACTTTCATCCAGCATTCGTTTGTTAGTGGGTGTTTAACGATTACACCTGCAAAATCAACATTGGAGCCCTGAAGTAGCTCATGTTGTATGATATACAAAGTGCCTATGTCGGATTTTGTGATAGAAAGGTTGATCTCTTTCTGGGACGAGTTTAGTACCTGAGCTTCCATGTGTTCGAAAAAGAACTTATTGTGGATATAAATCAATATCCAGTATTAACATGAGTAATAGTGAAATTTCAGGCATTGAATTGATTTCTGAGAAGACAGAGTTTGCTTCAGACGAAAATATTGTAATTAATGTCAAATTTTCAGTTCAGGGAAGCATTAGGGATTCTTTTAATGAAAAGAATTGGACTGAGGCATATAACAAAAATGACAATTATTTCAAGATGAAATATGGGGTAAAGCTTGTTTCTGGAGGATTAAGAAGAAAAGTGCTTGGCACCCCAATTGATAGTTATAGAAAGGCATCAATTTTTTGGACTCGTAATCCAAAGTTAGTCAATCCAATGAAAGACAGACGAATTTGGGTTCAAGTGGCAAAAAATTTTGAGCCATTTATTAGATTAACAGAAGAGGAAGTAAGACAAGAATTGTTTGATTTTGAAGAGAAGATTATTTTCAAAGCATCAGACCTTGGGCCGGGTAAACACAAGATAGGAGCAGAAGCTTTTGCCTCTTGGCAAAAACATCTCTATACAGAGCCATCTAATGTAAAGAACCAGGCAAAAGAGATCGAGATTCAGATCAATTAGGGATATAAAGTACTTTTTCAAACGATTATCATGGCAAAATATGACGGGCTACTTGGACAACCAGTACTTGAAGTCGAAGAACCAGACAAAGAAGGAGGAATCACTGTGATCTTTAAAGACAATAGATTCCTTTTCATCAAAGCTGTGGATGGAAAGATCGAAACGGTCTCAATTCCAGAATAGGTGATTGTATGGCAAAATTTGATGGAATTCGAATGCAGGATCTTGTAAAGGTTGAAGACCCAGATTCCGAAGGAGGAATTACTCTAGTGTTCAAAGATGATCATCTCTTAAAGATTAGAGTTGTAGACGGGAAACTAGTTTCAGAATCTATACCAGAGTAATTAACTACGAATGTGTTTTTCATATAATGAAATAACTACTTCTTGAATTTCTGATTGAACAGAACCCGGTCTTTCTTTTCTAATTTTTTTAATTGCTTCCACTGCTGAAAATTTCTGATATTTGATTAGATAACATGAAAGTATAGTCCCAGCTCTACCAAGGCCTGCAGCACAGTGAACCATCACAGGTTCTTTACCAGTTATCTTTTCATGAATAAAATCAACAGCGAGATCTATTTGTTCAATCTCAGGTGCAGTAAGATCTGGAGTTGGCACATGTAAATAATTGATATTTTTTACCCAAGTATCAGGTAATGAATTCTCAGTCATAGTTACTATTGATTTAACACCTTGATTCATAATCCATTCAAATTCTTCAAATGACGTTGGCATTCCAGAACCTGCTAATTTTGAATCCAGTACCCATGAAAAGTTGGTAGGTCTCTTTGTTATTCTCCCATGAACCTTTCGCCAAATATTACCAGGTTTGCTCATGTCATAACTAATTTTTTCCATTGTTTTAGCATTGCTGATACTTTTTCCTTATATTAGAAAAATTTCCAATATTGCTTATGGGAAAAGAGGCCATTTTGTATGAAAAGCTACCTGAAGAGAAAGTACGATGTACTGCTTGTGCAAGGTATTGTGAAATTGGAAAGAATCAGATTGGATTGTGTGGAATCAGGGGTAACACAGATGGTAAGTTAGAGCTCTTTGTTTATGGCAAAGTAATTGCTGGTAATGTAGATCCAATAGAAAAAAAGCCAGTAGTTCATTACAGACCAGGCTCCAAGGTATTTTCAATAGCCACCACGGGATGTAATTGGCTTTGTAAATATTGCCAAAATTATGACATAAGCCAGAGAAGAAAAGTAGAGGGAGTAGATATGACCCCAGAGCAAGTAGTTCAGACCACACTTGATCATGGCGCAGATGGAATTGCATACACATACAATCAACCATCAATCTTCATTGAATTTGCTAGAGATTGTGCCGTCATAGCTAGGAAAAGGGGACTCTACAATGTTTTTGTATCAAATGGATACGACACTCCAGAAACTGTGAAAATGATGGATGAGTTTCTTGATTGCATCACAGTGGATTTCAAAGGAAGTGCAGAACCAAATTTTACACGGAAATATATCGGTGTACCAGATCCAAAACCAATCTTTGACACACTAACAGAAATTCACGATAAAACCAAGATACATGTTGAGATCACTGATTTGATTGTGCCAGAGGTTGGAGATGATCTATCACATGCAAAAAAACTTTGTAAGTTTGTTTATGATGAATTCGGTCCCGATATGCCAATACATTTTCTGAGATTTCATCCAGATTATAAAATGATGGAGTTTCCATCAACTCCAGTTAAAACTTTAGAAAAACATCATAAAATTGCAAAAGATGTTGGTTTAAACTATGCATATCTTGGAAACGTTCCAGGACATCCTTTAGAGCACACATATTGTCCAGAATGCAAAAATGTTGTAATCAACAGGTTTGGTTTTGCCATTAAAGAATGGAATTTGGATGAAAAAAATCAATGCATCAATTGTAATAATAGAATTCCAATTACAGGACATCTTGCAAAAAATTACAAGGCAGATAGATTTCAGTTCGTTGATTAAGATGCAAAGGCACGTACAGGTGAGCCAGTAGCATTTTGAATTTTCAGAGGGAATGCTGAGAAATTAAATGGTGATTTTTTAATTTTTTTAAGATTAGTTAGATTCTCTACAATCAAGACATTATTTTTAGCAAAAATCCGGTGTACTGGAAATTGTGGGTTGTTACCAAGATCGATGCTTGGAGAATCAATCCCCACGAGATTTACTTTTTTTGATGCCAGATATTTTGCTGCAGCGGTAGATAAGCCAGGATTATTTGTAAAATAATTTGATTTGTGGATTTTTCTATCCCAATCGGTGGCAAAAATGACAATAGCGTTTTTTCCAATTTTGCCATTTTTATTTTCAAAAGTCTTTACATCATTAAGCGAAATGGGTTCATTTTCATTTTTTTTGATTCTGATTAGATGAGCCTTTCCGGATAATCTTTCCAATGGAATCTGGTGAATCTTTATGCCATTATTTGCAAAATGAAAGGGGGCATCCAAATGAGTCCCTGTATGTGAGCTCATAAAAAGAAGTTCCAAGTTATAACCGTCTTTTTGAAGATTTGACCATTGTATCATCTTTGGATTTGGCGAACCAGGGAAGTTCGGTATGCCTTCAGAGATTGTTAAAGAAAGATCAATTGGTTTCACAAATAATCTGATTAGTTCCAATTAATCAGTTTTTGAGAATTTTAATCAAAGGTTAAATATCGTAGTTAGAAATCTGGAATGTGCCTACTTCATACGTGTTATTAAATTCCGATTTGGGTTCTGATGAGTCAATTATATCAGAAGTAAAAAACATTCTAAATCAAGAAAAAGGAATCCAGTATGAGATTCAGGGCGTCTATGGCGTATATGACATTGTTTTGAAGATCTCTGCCGACGATACTGACATCTTAAGATCAATTATTACAAATAAGATCAGAAAGATAGGTAAGGTTCAATCAACCCTAACTATGATGGTTATAGAAGAACAAGAGAACCTATAATTTTCGTAATTCATTCAACAAAATTTCTATTTGCTCTTCAGAGTTAAAAAAATGAGGCGAAGCCCGAATTAGTTTTTCCTCAGAGATTTCACGAACTGCAAGAATAATGTTCTTTTTTTCTAATTTTTCTACAATCAATGAGGGTTCCTGATTTTTTATATTAAAAGAAACAATGCTTGTCCTTTGTTCGGTTTCATTTGGACCATATAGTGTAACATTTGGAATTTTACTAAGTTCTGTGCGGAGTTGGTTTGCTAGATTCATGACCTTCTTACGGATATTTTCCATACCGAATCCTATGAGATATTTTGCTGATGCCTCAAGACCTGCCATTCCCACATAATTACGAAATCCTGTTTGAAACCTATCAGGAATGTCTTTGAATGCTAGTTTGGTTTCATCATAAATCATTACAGATTCACCACCTATGTTCATGGGTTCTAACAACTGTGCAGAGTCTTTTCTACAGTAAAATAATCCTGTACCCATCGGTCCGCATAACCATTTTGAGCCATTAAATGACATAAAGTTACATTTAGTTTTACTAACGTCAAAATCTCCAATACATCCAATTGTTTGTGCAGTATCAAGAAAATATGGGATGTTTTGTTTATCTAAAATTTCCCCGACTTCTTCTACAGGAAGAATTGTTCCAGTATTATACAGAGCATGACTCAAAGCTACTAAGCTTGTGTTATTATCGATAAGATGTTTAAGCTCATTTATTTGGAAAAATCCATTATTATCAACTTTCAAGTTTTTTATTTCTAATTTTTTAGATAATCTTAACCAAGGATAATAATTTGCGTGATGCTCATGTGATAAACCACGAATAATTAGATTTGATGATGGTTGAAAATTCATTCCGTTTGCAACTGCGTTAACTCCATCAGTAGTACTTTGTGTGAAGATAATTTCCTCTGGCTGACATTTGATTATTTGTGAGATTATCTTCCTAGTGTCACGTAATTGATTGGTTACAAATGGTTGAGACTCCAGAGAATCTGGTCCTAGAGCATTATATGATACTAAGAAATCATGCATGGAGTTAATACAATCTAATGGATTGATTGATACGGAGGCATTGTTTAGATAAATTTTCCCGCCAGTTGGAAAATCATTTGAAAAATCAGAGTTCATGTTCATTCTTATATCAGAATTGAACTTGCTATGTGTTGAATAAAAATCATCATGAATTGATTACATTTTCAAAATTAGGAGAAATTGTGGATGATTCCTTGTTAAATTCATTATTATTTGAAAATGCGCAAATCAAAATTAAATTTCTATCAAGATTAGTTAACGAGCTTAAATTTCCAGTGGTTTATCTTGATTTTGATCTATTATTTAGTGGATATGTTGTATCAAAAACAATTGAATCACCTGGGGATAATATTACAATAGTTAAACCAACACTTGACAATTTAGAAAATGTGATCAATGAAGTAATTTATCAGGTAGTTGATAAAAAAACAATTGTAATAATTGATTCATTGAATGTTCTGTCAAATTTCTTTAGCGGTAAGGATTCTGGTAGAATACTAAACGCATACTTGATGCTGTTAGCAAGTATATCAGAGCAATCAAATTCAAAAATTATTTTTTCTAGTGTTGCAAAGAAAAAGGATGGTATGTGGGTACTTTCACCTACAAATAGGCATATTGTTGATTCAGGAAAAATTCTCAAAATTTTTGTTACTGAAAATAATGTGGATCTTGTTCTAGAGGTTACACATGAAAATTATCTAAGAAAATTTTCTGTTAGAAAAGATTCCTGATCTTGCGATCAAAAAATTAAACACTGTTATACAAATTACTAACGCCGTTATAATTCGAAGTTTTTGGGTAAGTTATATTAAGATCCACAACGAACTCACTTCGTAATGCCAGTAGCAATTTTACCAGACATTGGTGAACAGATGTGCATTGGATGCGCACTTTGCGTAGAAATCTGCACAACTCTCGGACCTGATGTACTTAGAGTAAAACCAGTTGAAGGCTGGAAGAGAGGTAAAGCATTTGTCTTTTACCCAGAAAGATGCATCTCTGACGGAGCATGCATCGGAGTTTGCCCAACAAAGGCAATTTTCTGGATGAGACCAATGGACTTTACTGTTGGACAACCAGTTCCACTCTACAAGAACTCAGTCTTCGTTAAAGGTTGGACTGAACTAGTCGACTAGAAAAAGTTCAATCAATTTAATTTCTTTTTAAAATTTTTATTTAGAGAATATGCCGAATTTTGTTTTCCAAGTTTTGTTTTCAGAGTGTTTTTTATGAAAATTATCTAGCATTGAATAGGTTATGGTAAATCCTTTGCCTACCATTGTATCATTTTTATCATAATTTTTTTTGTTTGAGAGAAGCTCGTCTGGTAAATCATGAATTTTTTTTGTTTTTAAATCATGTAACCTAAACGATTTTCCATTTTCCAAAATAATTACACTGTCATCACTAAGACTTTGGATTGAATAATTCTCAAAGAACCTGATTATTCCATCTTTTTTAAGATGAATTTTAACATCATATGTTATTTTGTTTCCATAAATTAGGATCTCCTTTGCAAAGATATTGACATCATCTTCCAAGTTTAACACTACAATGGAATCTGCATTCAGTGAAACTGTATTTACAGCATTTTCAAGAACAATTTTTCCTTTTGGTGCAGATAATTCAGTTCTATGTTCTTTTGTAAGATAAATTCCAACCCTTCCGTCTGGATCTTGCACTTTATCTTTACGCCCGAACACATTTCCAACTATGATATCTCCGTCTTCAGCAAGAATTTTAGCGCCGTTATCTATCTTGTATTTATTTTCTAGAGGATTTACAAATTTGAAATCACCTTGAGTGAGAATTATGTTTGTCTGGTATTCATCACTAAAAGATGGACTTGTAATGTTACCTTGCATGATTATTGGTCCATCATAGATTATACTACCTGCAAGGTAGTTTCCTTTTATGGAAAGTGCACCATTTGCTTTTCTTTCGAGTTCAATTTCACCAACAGTTTTTGATCCAAATAATCTAGTTCCGGTTGCATTTACTCTGTTAAGAGCTGCAGCCCACTCTTCAGCAGCTTTCATTTCTTGAGAAAGCTCTTTTGCAATTATTTTATTACGTCGTCTTATCTCCTCTTCATCATCACCGGAGAATACTTTTGATTTTCGTTGTTTTTCTTTATCAGAATCAGGGTATTTCTTTCCAATCTTTAGATCTTCATATGCCTGCTTAATTTTCTTAAATTGTTCTTCGTTGCCGCCCCTATCAGAATGATGTTCTAATGCTAGTTTTCTAAAGGCTTCTTGGATCTCTCTTTTAGACGCACCATCAAAAATTCCTAATATTTCATAATTACTCTCTACCATTCTTCATCCTCGATAATTTTTCTAAATTTATGACATACTTAATTCTATTAATTATAATTCCTAGTGCCACTAAAGTAAAAACCTCCATAGAGAATTGAATTTATAGTGTATTTTTAAATTGAAAAACCTTGATTGATCTAAACAAGAAAGTGTTTGGGGATATTAGAGCAAGAGAAATTTTTGGTTCCATTCCACCTGCATACCCAGATACCGAGAATATGTTGGATGAAGAATACAAAAGGCTGGTTCAGAAAATTCAGTCCTTATCTAGTGACGAATTAAAAGAGATCATCAATAATCAAAGAAGCTTAGAAAAACAGGTAAACAGCAGACCTGGTGCAATGGCCTTGCCTCAAAGTAAGATAAAACTATACGTAGATTATAATCAGAAATACATTAAATCGTTAGAAGATATTATCAATAGCTCTTCTAATTAGAATCAGTAAGTGTTGTTTTACTGAAATTAACGAATAATATAATCCAGTTTTGAAATTATATATCCTGCGTGAAGGGTGATTTTATGTCACGAAATTTAGTAAATGGTTTTTATAGGTTTTGTATTGAGCCAAAATATGACAATAAAATTAGAATGCAAAGATTATGGTTTTGAATGTGAATTTTCTATAGAGGGCAGAAAGAGTCTCTCTTTGATAGAACAGCTAAGGGAGCATTTTGAAACTGAGCATGGTATAGACTATTCTACAGATGCAGTCATTCAAATGATCGTTAATAGAGGGCATTCAAGAGATTCTATTAGAAAAGAATGAGTTTAACAAAAAGATTGATGCCTATTTAAAAAAGTCATACTCTTGATTACGCTTTTGTTTTGGCAAATCCTTCATCACTGCTTGAACAACTTCAGAATGATTATACGTCAGATGTCTGAGAAATTTTGCAGATTCGTCAGCACGTGTTTTATCATCAACTATTAGCATTTGAGGACTACTAAGTTCATTCATCATTGTAATACATTCGTCACATGGTTCAAAATCCAGATACAGTTTCATTTCACTTGGTAAATTTCTCCATAGATATTTAGTTTTACTATTTTATTTTGCATTAGGTACTATGGGCTCTTCTTTTTTAGATATATCTGGTCGTACTTTTTTTGCGGCTTGTAATAGATCATCTTGGGTGATTTTTATCTCCTTAACATCCTTTGATTTTGTCTCTACATATCGTTTTAATGCAATCATAGCAGATTGATTAGCAATTGCGGCCAACTCGGCACCACTGAATCCATCTGTCAATTCCACTAATTTTTGCAAATCTACAGTCTCTGATAGAGGCTTGTTTTTTGTATGTATTTTGAGAATGTGTTTTCTACCTTTTGCATCAGGCTTTGGTACTTCAATTACTCGATCAAATCTTCCTGGTCGTAACAAAGCAGGATCAACTATATCCAATCTATTTGTAGCGCCAATAATCAACACATTATGTAATTCCTCTAACCCATCTATTTCAGTAAGAATTTGTGATACAACGTTTTCTGCAACATGGGAGCTAGAGCTTCCAGTACCTCTTCTTGGAATCAATGCATCGATTTCATCAAAGAAAATAATGCAAGGAGCTGCTTGGCGTGCCTTACGAAATATTTCTCTAACGCCCTTCTCAGACTCACCAACCCATTTTGAAAGTAGTTCTGGTCCCTTTACACTGATAAAATTAGAATCAGTCATTTTTGCTACTGCCTTTGCGATAAGGGTTTTACCAGTTCCAGGCGGTCCATGTAAAAGAATTCCTTTTGGAGAGCTGATATCCACGTAATCATAGGCATTTTTGTATTTTAGTGGCCACTCTATTGATTCACGTAGTTCTTCTTTGAGTTCATCTAGACCACCTACATCATCCCAAGTTACATTTGGTACTTGAACTAGTACTTCTCGTAGTGCTGATGGTCTTACTTCTTTTAGTGCATCGCGAAAGTCTTCTTTTGTAACTTTGATTTTTTGTAATATATCGGATGAGATCTTTTCTTGATTCAGATCAACTTCAGGTAAAATTCGTCTTAAGGATCTCATAGCTGCTTCTTTGGCTAATACTTCAAGATCAGCTCCTACAAATCCATGTGTAATTTTTGATATTTGTTTAAGATCAACTTTTTCATCAATTGGCATTCCACGTGTGTGAATGTTTAGTATCTCTAGTCTTCCTTCCTCATCAGGAATTCCAATTTCAATTTCCCTGTCAAATCTTCCTGGCCTTCTAAGGGCAGGATCAATTGAGTCAGGTCTATTTGTTGCAGCAATTACAACTACCTTTCCTCTACTTTTCATTCCATCCATTAAAGTAAGTAATTGAGAAACAATTCTTTTTTCAACCTCACCGGTAACTTCCTCTCGTTTTGGAGCAATAGAATCAATTTCATCAATAAAGATTATGCTTGGAGCGTTCTCTTCAGCCTGCTTGAAGATCTCTCTAATTCGTTCCTCACTTTCACCATAATATTTTCCCATAATTTCAGGACCGCTAAGTGAGGTGAAGTTTGCGTTAGTTTCGCCTGCTACTGCTTTTGCAAGTAATGTTTTACCTGTTCCTGGAGGTCCGTATAGCAAAACACCTTTTGGGGCTTCAACGCCAATCTTATCAAATAGTTCGGGATGTCGCATTGGTAATTCAACCATTTCTCTAATCTTTTGAACTTCATTTTTTAATCCACCAAGCTCATCGTAAGTAATTCTAGGAATTGATGAATCAATTGCTTTTGTCATTGAGCCTAGCTTGAATGAAGTGGTTTCAGTAACTATGACGGGTTTTGATGGTTTTGTGTTTGTAATAATGAATTGGATTTTTCCTCCCATTTGAGTAGGTAAAACAATAGTATCATGAATTGTAAATACATGGTTTTGAAAATTATGAGACATTACTTCATGTAGCTGTCTTTCATCAATGGATAGTTTTTCCGTGGGAGATAGTGTGATCTGTTCAGCTTCAGTTGCCTCTACGGGTACAATCTTTATTCTGTCACCTATTCCAGCACCTATGTTATGTCGTGTAATACCATCAATTTTGATAATTCCAGTTCCATAATCTTCTGGATTTCCTGGCCAAAGTTTAACATGTGTTTTTTTATTATATGTCAGCTCTAGAATTTGTCCAGTACCCCACTTGGTTTCTTCAAGAATTTTAGGATCTAAGATAGCTCTGCCTTTTCCAACATGTTGCTGTGGAATCTCTGCTATCTTTAATTCAGTTTCAGTCATAATCATCACCTAAAAAAAGGAGTTATTCTACCTCCACGTTTTTGCCCTTTGGTTTTTCAGGAATTATTTGCTTGAAGGTTAGTTCAAGAATTCCATTTTTGTATGAAGCTTTGGCAGAGTCCTTGTCGACTATGTACTTGATTGGTACTGATGCATGGTACTTTTTCTCTCCATGAACTGCATCAATCTTTACAATGTCTTCGTCTACTACTACCTTGACATCAGATTTTTCTACTCCAGGCATTTCCGCAACAAGTTTTACCACTTTTTCTTTATCATCAACTATTGTGTCAACGATGGGTTCTCTTGTATCGGAGGTAGGCAAGAGTCCTGGTCTAACATTACCATACTCTTTTACTACAGGTTTTCCATCTGGGCCAACTGTCATTGTATATCCATAATAATATGGACCAGAAAGATTTCCTGTGCTTTTTGCTTCTTCAAGTAACTCATCTACATCAAAGAATGATCTAGACATTCTCTTGAAGAGCCTATCAAATTCGTCATCAAAGAACATTGTCATATTTCCTCACTATATGTAATATATATTACATTATATAAGTATTTCTTAATATTGTTAGATTTATTACAAAATCCTATTATAACTGACATTATATAATATTTAGTATGCGTGCGGCAAACATGTCGGTTCCTGAAGCAGTCAGAGAGATAATCACTCACAATCGGTCAATCTATGATTGCATGAAAATGGATGTGATCAACTATACTGCATTAGCTGTAAAGATTCAGAGTGAAGTTGAGAGAATGCTTGGTGGAAGTGTTAATCTCAACACTATAGTTGTTGCAATTAAACGATATGCAGATTCTTTTGATACAAAAGATGATGTAAAAGAAATGTCGGTTTTAAAAAATGCCAGATTATCACTGACAGATGGAATTATGGATATTAGATTTAGAACCAATGATCTAGGAAATAATCCCTCATCAATTCTGGAAAAATTTTCTCAAATTACATCTGATTATGAGTTCTTCAGATTAGCAGATTCCTTTAGGTTTTTGACTGAGGATGTTGAGGATATTCGACGATTATTTGATTCATTTCCTCAAAGTGAAGACATGTTTAGCACTGGATTAGCCAAGATAAAGATCTCAGTACCAAGAAATGAAAACAGATCTGATGTGGTTTCATATGTTGCAGAAAGACTCCATAATAATGGGATAGAATTAGTAAATGCCTTTTTTGGCCAAGAGAACATAGTCATTATTTTGAACGAAAAAGATGCCTCCAAAGCATATGAAATTCTTCGTTCTGAGATCGCAAGATAGTTTGACTAGCCAAATTAATACCAGTTCTTAATATTACAGCTAATAATCTCAAAAATGAAGGATTAGTAATTGGTTAAAAATAGAAAAAAAATTGTAATTTTAGGAGGAGGTTTTGCTGGAGTAGAATGTGCCAGAAAGTTAGAAAAATACTTTGTAAATGATCCTGAGATTGAGATTGTCCTAATTAGTGAAGATAACTTTCTGTTATTTACTCCGATGTTGCCGCAAGTGGCATCTGGTATGATTGAAACAAGACATATCATTATGCCGATAAGAACTATTTGTGAAAAGACTACATTTTACGAAGGAAGAATACGAAATATTGATCCATATGGAAAGCTTGTAACTTTATGGGGAACAAGTGAGAAAAGAGGTATTTCCATTCATTATGATTTTCTTGTTGTGGCATTAGGAAGTCAAACTAACTTTTTTGGATTAAACGATGTTGAACGACATGCATACACTATGAAGACACTCAATGATGCAGTGGTATTGCGAAACAGAGTCATAGATATGCTTGAGCAAGCAGAAAATGAGACAAACCCCGTACTAAGAAAGAGTCTTTTGACGTTTGTTGTTGTTGGTGGAGGTTTTGCCGGAATAGAGACTGCAGGAGAGTTATTGGATTTACTATTAGATGCAAGAAAACATTATCCAAATATTCACAAGGAAGATATCCGTGTGATCGTCTTAGAAGCATTATCGGCAATATTACCAGGGTTTAGTGAGCAGCTTGCAAAGTTTTCTCATGATGAATTGTTGAAACATGGTATTGAGATTCGACTAAACACTGCAGTTACTAGTTTTGATGGAACAGAAGTTACTGTAAAGAAACTAGAAAAAGAACCAAGCAATGATGAACCAAAGATTGATGTGATAAGAACAAACACTTTGATATGGACTGCAGGAGTTACACCTGTTAATACCATTAAGAGATCGTTGTTTAAGACAGATAAAGGTAAGATAATTGTTAATGACTTTCTTGAAGTAAGTGACTTTCCAGGAGTATTTGCAATTGGGGATTGTGCATTATTTATGGATCCTAAATCAAACAGACCATTTGCACCAACTGCGCAACTTGCAGAAGCTCAGGCCAAGACTGCTGCCTTTAACTTACATTCACTGATTAAAAATAAAGAGAAACAGAAATTTGTTTACAAATCAAAAGGCCAGATGGCAATTATTGGTAAGAGGACAGGTATTGCATCTTTTCTTGGTTCAAACATTTCGGGTTTTTGGGCTTGGCTCTTATGGAGAAATGTGTATCTCTCAAAAATTCCAAAATTAGATAAGAGATTAAGAGTTCTAATAGATTGGACGATCGATTTATTCTTTGATAGAGATATTTCAAGGATGAAGTTAGTTACCAGAACACCAGAAAAAGAGTACAAAGAATTGGATGAAGTTGATGATGTTTGGTAGATTATTTTCTTATTCTGTAGATGAGTATGGCTGGTCCAACAATGTAAATTCCAGCATTTAGCATAATAATTCCAATTCCATAACCTAGCATCTCTTCTTCAGAATCAACATCAACATAATTCAAAATAGAAAGTGTGGATAACATTGGAGTAATTGCAAGCTTTACTGCCTCTTTGAATATAGAATTCTCTCGCTCATAGTCTGCTACTGTGGGTGAGAAGGAATAGTAAAGTTGGTTAAATCCAGTCATGAATACAGTACCTGAATGAGTGGTTAGAACAACATTATCTCTTACCTCTCGTAGCTGTTGCACTTGTGGAGCAAGTTCAGATCCAAATGCTGCTGTTGCGATAAGACATCCTCCGCCTTCTTTGTTATTTTCTCCAAAATCTTGATATGCTGATTTTGATTCTTTTTCTGGTTCATTTAATATCTTAAAAGATCCAACTGTAGTTTCAAATTCTTCTAAATATCTATCAAAGTTTTCTTCAGAGTTTGAATAGGTAAAGGTATAGAATTTTTCTGGTGTAGAAATAACAATTTCTCGGAATTTTACATTCACTGTTGAATTCTTTACATCGAATTTTCCAATTGCTTCTGTAACGAATGATTCTTTGTTTTGAATTTTTCCTTCTTTTTCACTGATAATTTGTAGCTCTCCTGCATCTATTGATGATTGTAAATTGTTTCTAGATTCAGTAATTTTCTCTTCAAGTGATCTTCCATCTGAATAGACAACAGAAAGTGTTAGAGTTGCACTCATTCCATTGATTTTTGGACCAACAGCTACAACGTCAGGAACATTAGGAGATGTTTTTTGTAGTTCTTGGAGCAACCATCCTTCTGGTGCCATAAATGATATTCCCAGTTTTTTATTCGTGTATGGCCCAGATTCAGTTTTTTCTACAGTAGTTCGCTCAGGCTCACTAAGGGTTAATAGATTTGGAACTTCCGATCTTTCAACAACTTCTGCACTTAAGATTTCCCCCTTGCCCCAGTCAAATGGAATTGAACCGTCAGGTGGGGTCTCAAGATTGGCAATTTTATCTAGTGTTTCAAAACTTTCTTGTGTCACAATTCTTCCAAATACAGTATACTGACCGTCAAGAAAGTTTGAATCCTTATGAACAATGAAAAATTGGGATCCTGCGCTGTTTGGATCCATAGCTCTTGCCATTGAGACAATGCCTCTGTTGTGTTTAATGTCATTAAATTCTGCATCAATGGAGTAACCAGGATCACCAGTACCCCACTCAGAAATGGATTGATATCCTCCAGGAGTAGTTTTTGGATCACCCCCCTGAATCATAAAATCCTTAATCACTCTGTGAAATACAGTTCTATCATAGAATCCACTTTCAGCTAATTTGATAAAGTTCTCAACGTGGTTTGGTGCATCTTCTGGAAAGAACTCAATTGTAATATCTCCAGATTGTGTATGCAGTATAACCAATTTGTCATTGTCAGCAAATGATTGGTTTGCATGACTAAATAGAATTATCACAAAGCTAAGAAGAAGAATTTTCTTAATCATTTGACCACAACTGTTCTAACCCAAATAAAAGCCAAATGACGTATTAGTTTTTATCAAGTAAAATTGGAATTTCCACATGGATTCAGATGAGAAGATTCGAGCTCATGTTGTTTCAGTTTGGCGAGAGGCAAAAAAATTTCTTTCAATAGGAGGTAGGGAAGGGATGTTAGTATTAACTGACAAACATTTGATGTTTGTACATAAGACACAAGCAAAAATGAGATGGTGGGATGCCATAGTAAAAAGACAAGGAGTGATGGTATTAAAATCAAAAAATATTATGAATATACATGATGGATATGATGAAAAAGATTTGGTTGAAGATTTGAAGAATGAAAAAAATGTAGAGTTGGCCTTTGATGATATTTCAAAAATAAATTTTGAAGAAAAGGAATGGGGAAGTGTTTTGAATTTAGAATACCAAAAAAATGGAAAGAAGGAAAAGTTTCAGTATTCAGTTGCACAAGACTGGGTAAAATATCCTGTTAAAGAGCCAACAAAATACATGCATGTTGATTGGGCTCCATTTGTGGAATATATTAAAGATGGACAGAGACTCACGAGATAAATGACTGTGTATGCACTTGGTGTCGGACCGGGATCCTCAGAGTATGTTACTGATGTAGCAAAAAAAATTATTCAAAACTCTGATGTTATTGCGGGATACAAATACACTCTACAAACAATTACTGACTTGTTGGTAGATAAGGAAGTTCATGAAATTACAATGAATAATCAAGAAGATGTTTATCAAAAAATTGCTATAAATTTACGAGGAAAAAATTTAGTTGTGCCATTTACAGGTGATGTAAATTTTTCAGAATCAGAAGTGGTAGATAGGTTAATTGAGATATTTGGTGATGTTGAGATTGTACCAGGTATCAGCTCCATTCAGGTAGCAGCTTCAAAAGCAAAAGTTCCTCTTGATAAATCCAAGGTAATCACCATGCATGTAACATCATCCATTGAGGAGAAAAAATTAGAACTCCAAAAAGCATTGATTGATGGATTTAGTGTGATTCTAGTTCCAAGACCGTGGCCCAAGATGCCTGAAAAACATTTCATGCCATCTGAGATTTCATTGTATTTGGAAAGAAATGGATTTGATACGTCAAAAATAAAGGTACATGTATTCGAAGCATTAACTACAGAAAAAGAAACGTCTTTTGTTGGAACAGTTAGGGATTTGCTAGGGAAGGAATTTTCAGATCTTTCTGTAATGGTGTTTAATCAAACAGAGTTAGATTCGTACATGAACTACAAATGGCAATGGAAGAATTAGTTTTATTTTGTACTTCCAAGAACGTTTGTTCCAATGTTTTCAAAGGCATAGATCACACCGTTAATCCATAAATAATCAGGATCAGCAAATCGGTAAAATCCTGATTCGGTGATTGTTACACTAAATGATTCTCCAGGTGCAATTGCTCCAGTGTCGATTCTTCCATCAAGTGTAAATGTACAATCAGATTGTTTGTAGCTAGAACCTTCCTTTAATTTTGTACTTTCATCACAAATTTTTACATTTGATTGTGCACTTCTGGCATTACTTCCTAATCCCTCACCGCTTGTGATTCTGTGAGGCACTGTGTCATCATTAACCCATTTTATTGTGGTTCCTGGTTTCATAGTAATTCTATCCATTGAGATGTATGATTGTTGTGAGCCTTGTCCAGAAGAGAGACTCTTACTTCCAAGAGCTTCAATGTAGTTTGCTGCAACTGCTTTAGTTGATGCTCCTTTAAAGATCCTAATAGTAATTTCGTTTTGTTTTTCGGGTGTTACAGTAGTTGGGGTTTTGACTGCGGTAAACTTGGAGAGTTGTGAAGTGTAAACTATTTTGTATGTTTCGTCATCAATACTTGCTTTTCCTGAAAAGCTGTAGATTGAACCAATGTTAGTTTCTTGAATTAGTTTCCCAAATAGACTGAATGATAAATCATCGCCGGTTAAACCATCGGCAGTTCCTGAAATTCTTAGAAATCTTCCATCACGTAAAACTGTGCCACGTAAGTTGTCAATAGAGAAATCATCATCATTGACTGTGATAAAACCATTATCAATTGTTATTGTACCTCGGGTGTTTACAATCGAACCTGTTGTTAGATCAAAATTTATCAATGAAATTTTTATTTGATCATCAGTTACCGCATATCCTGAACCTTCTAAGACAAATGGATTGTTAGATGCTAATGCCCCTGAGGCTTCATTAGTGGTTACTCCTAGTAATAATCCTGAAAATGCTATAATTGATAATATTATGAAACGTTTCACTATTGATGATGGTTCTAATTTGGTTTATAATTTACTACTAAATTATTTTAGATTAAATCAATAGTTAGTCTAAACATGATCAGATTCCTGGTAGCTCAAATCCACTTTCTTGTACCAGACTTATCATGTAAAACTCTAAAAATCCTCCAGCTAACAAAAGTCCAATCATTATCCCAATCTCGATTATTGTAGGTTTCATTATTGGGTAGAGAGGATTCTTTTTGACTATGGCATGAATTAGGATGTAGCTTCTAGAGATGCCCAGAGAATAAGCCACTAATTCCATGATGCCAAATGGAGACAAGTAGAGAAGAGCTAATGGGGGCATTCCTGCAAGAATTGGTGTTACTGCAACAATTGATGCAAATGCGTATCCTGTAGACCACGCTGAGAAGAGTCCCCAGCCCACACCAAACCCAGGGATAAACATTGGTAAGGCAATAGACGTGTTATGTATAAAAATTCCAATAGAATCAATGTCTTTTACAAGCTCTTCAAATTCTTCTAAAAATGCTTGTGCTTCCTCATCATTTACTTCACTCATAGAACCTAGTTGATATGCTCCTGAAAATAATGCCATAAAAATAAAAAATAGTAATATTCGTTTTTTCATAATAACTAAAAATTTTTCAAACACTATTTGAGCCTGTTGGTGTGTAATGTGCGCAGATTTAATTAAAACGTCATAGATTTTTTGATGTTGAATAGAGAAGTTTCACTCGCATTAAACTACGCGTTAAACAAGGGATTCCAGATACATCCTGATGCATTAAAAATTCTGGAGGGAGTTCAGATTGAGGATCTGCAGCATGTCATTAAAGAGGTGGTAAGGCAAAAGACACGGCAAAAATTATTTTTAATAAATCAGGATGACTTGGAGATGTTTTTAGGGATAAAAGAAGATGCTGCTCTAAAAAGTGAGTTTCGAATACTTTCAGATCCTTCTTCAAAGATTACATCAGCTGAAGGGGTATCTGGGTATAACATGTTGTTTGCAAGCCGTCTTGCAAAACTTAAAAAAATAATATCAAACAGGCCTGAGGCGAGGTTGTTAAAGTCGATATCCTCAGTAATTGCGACAAAATCGGAGGATGATATGTATGTGTCAGGGCTTGTAACTGAGAGATCATCAGAGAGAAGTGTTGTTAGAATTACAGTGGAGGATCCCACGGGTGTGCTAGAGGGTATTGTTTTTGATAAAGACTTGCAGCAGGTCTCTGAAGTGTTGCTAATAGATCAGTACGTTATGTTAAAGGTCTCTGCCTCAAAAAAAGGTGGATATATCATAAAAGATGTGATTTTACCCGATATTCCCGATAAGGCGTCAAACAGGTCTGAGACAGATACGTACGCTGTCTTTCTTTCTGATTTGCATATTGGAAGTAAGTATTTCATGGAAAAAGAGTTTGAGGATTTTGTCGTATGGTTATCGAGTCCAGACCCAATAGCAAGAAAAACTCGTTTTGTTTTGATTGGTGGGGACTTGGTTGATGGTGTTGGGATATATCCAAACCAAGACAAGGAATTGGATTTTCCAACAATTGAATCCCAACTATCAAAGACCTATGATCTTTTATCAAAAATCCCAAAAAACATTCATGTTGTAATAATGCCTGGAAACCACGATCCTGGAAGGCGGGCACTTCCTCAGCCAGCTATTCCAAAAAAATACAATTCAGCTTTTTGGGAGACTCAAAATTTCCACATGGTAGGAAATCCATCTATGGTATCGCTAAACGGGGTGAGAGTATTGATGTTTCACGGTCAGAGTATTGATGATATTGTGAAGGTAACTCCGGGATTAAGTTACGACAAGCCGGTAAATGTAATGAAACACTTGTTGAGGGCTAGGCATATGAGTCCTGTTTATGGAAGTCAAACCCCAATAGCCCCAGAGTCAGAAGATATGATGGTGATTGATGAAGTGCCTGATGTTTTCCATGTGGGGCACGTACATGTAGTCGACTTGGACCTATACCGTGGAGTATTGATGATTAATTCGGGAACATGGCAGAATCAAACGCCTTTTCAATCAAGTGTTGGGATAACACCTACGCCTGGGCTGGCAATCATTCTTAATTTGAAAACCTTCAAGGTTTATTCTAAGGATTTTAGTGTTAGATAATATCTTCCAGTGATAGGTCGTCACTGAATGTTTGTTTTACCATATCGGTGGGAATTGTTAGTTTGAATTTTTTTGTTCTTCCATGAATTCCTTGGTGCACTATACGACCTGTGATTATTCCAGACATTTCTATTTCACTGAGCATTTGGGTAACACGTCTTTGTGTTAGTTCCTTTTGCCTGATAATTTTACAGAGATCCTTGTATGCTGAATAAATTTCGCCAGTAGATGCTCCGTTTGCCTTCATGACTGCAATAATTAGTAATTTTTCATGTAAAGGGTATGATTTTAGGGCCGTGATCTCTTTGTTTTCTTCAATTTTTTGGGACGCTTCCCTGATGTGTTTTTCAGTGACTTTTTTGGCCTGTTCTCTTTCAGCCATTTCCCCTGCAACCCTAAGAAGATCAATTGCTCGTCTTGCATCGCCGTGTTCTCTACCTGCCATGGCAGCACATAGGTTGAGTGCAGATTCCTCAATAGAGTCATCCAAGAAGGCTTCTCTAATTCGCTCCTCTAAGATTTTGTTTAGTTGTTCTACAGAATAGTTAGTAAATACTACCTCTTCCTCACCAAGGCTACTAATCACCCTAGGATCAAGTGTTTCTTTGAAAGTAAGGTCATTTGAAATGCCTACTAGTGTAAGGGAGCCTGACTTTATTCTCTCATTTGCTCTTGTGAGTTGGTATAGGATGTCTTTACCTGTTTTTGATACCAGTTGGGCTAGGTAATCAATCTCATCTACAACAAATATCGCATTAATTTTTTCATCTTCGATGTTTTTTAAGAGGCGTTTGAAGACTTCGCTAATTGCTAGGCCTGTGGAAGGAAGTTCTTTTTCGGAGAGGTTTAGTTGCCTTCCTAGACTTACTAAAAGTCCATAGAGTGTTGTTTCGTCTTTTGAGTTGGCGTAAATTAGTTTAATTGGAAAGTTGCTCTTCTCAACTCTTTCTTGTATTTTTGAGAGTACCTTTCTAACAACTAGGGTTTTTCCTGTTCCTGGTTTTCCATATACTAGAAGATTTGATGGTCTTGATTGTTTTAAAATTGGTAATAATGATTGGGTGACCTTTTCTTGTTCAGAGTCCCTATGATGAATTACATTTGGAATGTATGTAAAATGTAGAATGTTTCGGTTTTTAATTAATGATTTACCGGTTTCTGCTGCATCAAGCATTCTATCTATTGGGTCTAATGTAGTCACGCTCATCTCGGGATCCATTTTTTCATCCATTAACTCTTCAATGGATCCTATTGTTATTTTTAACATTGAGGATCGTTTCAATTGACCAGTTTTGATCGCATATATTTTCCATAAAGATACTCAGACACCATTGTTTCTAGTGTGGATAATTTAGAATGATATTGGATTCTAGTATAGTTAGTAGTTAGATTCTCTTAAAAAAAATTAAAAGAAAAAAAGAGTGGAAATATCGGTGTGTGGGTTTTCCATGTTAACAATCAGTTAATGAAATGTTAAGTAAATCCAAAAAGAACGCTAAATGACCCCTTTATTTCCACTCTAGGCGTGAAGATAGATGTTAACATTGTTAATATCAAAAAACTACCCCTTTATTTCCAGTCCAGGCGTGAAATTAAACATATCTTAAGGCTGTTTAGGCTATCTATTGTTAATAACAAAAAACCTCCTAGGCATGGGCTAGGCAGTCAATGTTAACAAACCACTTAGTTAACAAAACTGACCGGATCTATTGAAGAGTTAACATCAGATCCTCATTGATCACTCTATGGCTAAGAAACGTATTCGTATTGATATGGAGGACTCTGAAGGAGCAAGATATGATATCAAACTTGAAGGAAATGTAACTAGAGAAAAAGTCCTAAAAATCTTCGAAATGATGGACTTGATGAATATTGAAGAAGGTCAAGAAGCCCGAAATTTAGACTCGGTTGGCTCAAAAATATGGAATATTGTAGACAAAAACTACCCTATAGGCAAGTTCACATCAACATCAATCCTAGAGAAATACGAAGACGAGTATAACGAGCCCATCAAACTAAGTGTGATCTCAACATATTTGTCCAGGTTTGCCCAGAAAGGCAGGATTGAGCGTACAAGAACAGGTAGAGAATGGTCATATCAGACCATAAAACTACTCTCAAAAGAACGGACTTAGGATATCATTACCTTTCTTACAATTAGCCTATCTCTACCCAAAATCACTTTAACATAATCACCCTTTTGCATCTCCATGTATTTTCTAAACTGTTTAGGTATAGATATCGTCCCTGCCGAAGAAATCTTAACTAAAATCTCATGATGTTCGTAATTTTCACTAGCCATAAATTAAATATTAATTTATAATATATATAATTTTATAAAATGTATAAATTATAAATTATAATAAAAATTACTAAAAATCATTACTAAAACCCAAAAAAACAAAATTCAGATAACTCTATACCACAGTTGGGTTATTTTCCAGAACACTAATTCGCTCTTTACCTTTTGGAGTAATTGAATATGTGTAGGGTTTTGTGTTGGTGTTACGATCAACATATCCATCATCAAATAACTTCTTCATCAATCTAGAAGTATGTTCCCTAGTCCTATCAATTGTGACTTGAATATCACGTGATGTCATAGGTTTGCTTGTGATTAGCTTCAAGACATATTCTGTCACATCACCATGTGGTAAATTAGGCGTAATTTCCTGTTTTTGGTGGCTGGCTGGCTTGATGTCAACTACAGGCTCAGGTTTAGGCACATCTTGCTGTGTATTTTTACTAAAATCCTTAATCTGTGGAGAGGATTCAGGCATTTTTACACTTAATGACTCCATATCAATAGCATCCATGCGTATTTTCATGTCAATTAACTGCCTTTCATAGTACTCTAAACGTTCAACATATGATGGATCAAGCGTATTTTTCTTCAAATTTACGTATGGTCTAATTTTATAATACAAATACAACCCAAACAAACCTACCAAAAATGCAACAATTCCACTCAAAATCACTTCTGGATCAGGAATTTCTACTAACATCACATAATTTAGGCGTGGATTGTGATTTATCGTGATAGAACAACATAATTTCACCAAATAGATAACTTACACATCATACAAATCATCACATCATACGTTACTACATCAAACTAAATGGTGATTGGAAATCACACACTACACGCCTGCCGAATGAGCCTGTCTATCACCATCATGACTTCATCCTCTCTTTCTGGGAAAACATCACTATCTTTTATCACAGAAACCTGCTGTGCTAGTCTTGACATCACATCAATATCATCAGGAAGAAGTATGCCTAAACCACGAAGTAACACAATAGAATAGTAGAAACTTATTAATTTCTGCCTAGATTGGCCTAATTGTCGATAATACGCACCTTTACTAATTCTAAACTCTGATTCTAGAAGATTCTTATGATTTAAAATAATTTCAATTTGTCGCTCAGTAAACAATGATTTTTTGATAATTTGCTCAATAATTCTATTAAATTTAGACTCTTCAATGTCTGCCAAAGCTATACAAATCTGTATACAGCATTCCAATTAAACTTTAAAGAGCTCATATCAAACCTGAGTTATGACCAAAATCAAGGTAGAATCATACCTAAATTCAGAATTAAAGAAAAAGAAAGCATTACTATTCGTACTTATAGATTCAGAAATTTCTAATCAAAACTCTTCAGCAAACCTAGCAAAACAGGTAGAGAAGATAGGGGCTTCTGCCATACTGGTTGGAGGATCTTCCGCTACTGATCAAATAGAAATGTCTCAAGTAGTAAAGACAATTAAAAAATCAATAAAAATTCCAATAATATTATTCCCTGGGAATGTTACTGGTGTTGTCCCAGAGGCCGACGCCATTTTGTTTAGCTCATTAATGAACTCTGAAAACCCATATTTTATTACCCAAGCCCAGGCATTAGGCGCTCCAAGCGTACTAAAATTTGGATTAGAACCCCTTCCTACAGCATATCTTGTGATAGGTGATGGCACATCAGCCTGGTTTGTCGGTTCTGCACGTGGTATTCCCTTTGAAAAACCAAAGATTGCTGCAGCCTATGCGCTTGCAGCACAATTTCTTGGAATGCGTTTTGTTTATCTTGAAGCTGGGTCAGGAGCAAAGACGACAGTTCAACCTGATATGGTCAAAACTGTAAGGAAACTCTTTAACGGTTTTCTTATCGTTGGAGGAGGAATAAAAGATGCAAAAACAGCCAAAAGTTTGGTCGAAGCAGGAGCAGACGCTTTGGTGATTGGGACCTTGTTGGAAAAAGGAGGCAAACTAAGCAAGCTGACCGAAATCTCAAAAGCAATGAAAACTGCTAAAAAATAGGACGTTAAATGTCAGAAAACGACGCAATTTTACGCATTAAAGGCCTTAAAATGCCTCATAATTATCAGAAATACTATTCTGAACTATCAGACGAAGCATACAGAATTTTTGAAAGCGCAGCATTGGCAAAATCATCCCTAGTTGATTCTTCTGGAATGATTGAGCCAAAAATTGCATTTGACCTTGCAGACCGTGTTGCAAAAATGCACGATATTGATATTTCAGAGCCACTAAGGGAACTGCTAAAAACAAATGGTAAAGAACTATCTGCACTTTTACTTTCAAAGGAGATAGCACTTGGGAAATACCTCCCACCAGATTCTACACTTGAGGAGAGACTGGACCTTGCAGTAAGGGTAGGGCTGGCAATAGTAACAGAGGGTGTGACAATAGCTCCACTGCAAGGAATTTCTGAAGTAAAAATAAAGAAAAACAAAGATGGAACAGAATATCTTTCGGTATCTATAGCTGGTCCGATGAGATCAGCTGGCGGTACAGAGTCTGCTGTTACAATGCTTATAGCAGATCATGTAAGAAAAGCAGCTAACCTATCAAGATACCAAGCAAATTCATTTGATGACGAAACTGGAAGATTTGTAGAGGAATTAAGAATTTATGAACGCGAAGCAAGCAGTTTCCAATTTCATGTTCTTGATGAAGATATTGTAACTGTAATCTCAAATCTCCCAGTTGAGCTTGATGGAGTTGATACGGATCCATTTGAAGTAGTAAATCACAAAGGAATGGTAAGAATCAAGACAGACAGGGTTCGAGGCGGTGCACTTAGGGTTCTAAATGACGGATTAATTGGTAGAGCAAAAAAACTAGTAAAAAGAATTGAGCAGTACAACTTGGATGGTTGGGAATGGCTTAATGATCTCAAGGGAGCTATCCAAACTGGAGACAGTCAAGAAGATGCTGCCTCAAAAAGAATGCGTGAAGTCATTACAGGAAGATCTGTGCTATCCATGCCAAACAGATTGGGAGGATTTAGGCTAAGATATGGACGAGCATGTAATACGGGGTTTGCATGTATTGGATTTCATCCAGTAATTGCTGAAATTTTAGATCACACTATTGCCGTTGGCACACAAGTAAAAATTGACATGCCTGGTAAGGGAGCTACTGTAGCATTTGTTGACTCCATTGAAACACCTATAGTTCGTTTAAAGAACGGTGATGTAGTAAAAATTTCAAACATTCAACATGGAATTCAAATCAAAAACGAAATTGAAAAAATCCTTCATCTTGGTGACGTATTAATTTCATTTGGAGACTTCTTAGAAAACAACGCACAACTTGTACCCTCAGGATATGTTGAAGAATACTGGAATGAAGAACTAAAAGAAATTATAAAAAAATACGAATCTGATAAGGACAGGTTAGAAAAGTTTCTCAAAGAAACTCCCTCATTAGATGAAGCATTAGAGCTATCAATCCAATTCAAAATCCCACTACATCCAAAATATCTCTTTTATTGGGATCAGATAACAAACAATGAATTCCTACAAGTTCTAAAACCACTTGAAATTTTAGACAATCAGATCGTTTATTCGTCAACCTGTAAAAAAACTTTGGAGAAACTTGGGGTTCCACATAAACTTCAAAACAACAAAATAATTTTAGATGGAACCGAAGCTGAAGTTTTCTTTTCGTTGTTGTTTAGAAATAAGATTGAACCAGATGAATCCTCACCAATCCCAAAAATAATTTCAACGTCATCTGGAATCCAAATTCGAAATAAGTTTTCTACTTCCATCGGAGTGAGGATTGGAAGACCTGAAAAAGCAGCACCACGACAAATGAAACCTCCTATACATACTCTATTTCCTGTAAATGAGAGGGGTGGAATCACAAGAGATCTGTTAAAGGCCATAAACTCACCCAATTTTTACACAAAGATCTCAAACAGATTTTGCAAAGATTGTAACGAACCATCAATTGGAATTCGTTGCCAAAAATGCGGAAACAAAACCTCCACCGTTTTTGTATGTCCTGTATGCAGATCAAAACTCGCAGAAGAATTTTGTGAAAAATGTAAAAGAAAAACCCTAGCGTACTCATATCAGGAATTTCCATTAAAGGAGAAACTCTTAGTCGCTCAAGAGAGGACAGGTCTTAGAGCAAAAGAGCCATTCAAAGGAGTAAAAGAACTCATCAATCAAGACAGAATTGCAGAACCACTTGAAAAAGGACTGATTAGGCAAAGTCTTGGACTGACCGTCTTTAAAGATGGCACAATTCGATTCGATGCTACAAACTGCCCTTTGACTCACTTCAAACCATCCTGGATTGGCACATCCATTTCTAAGCTAAATGAGCTTGGATACACACATGACATTAATGGTAACCCATTGACTGATTCAGATCAAATCGTTGAGATGATGATGCAGGATGTAATCATTCCACTTGAAAGTGGACGATATTTAGTTGATACCTGCAAGTACATCGATTTAGAACTCGAAAAATTTTACAACCGAGCAGGATTTTACAATGTAAAAAACACAGATGAACTAATTGGACATCTAATCATAGGTCTTGCCCCTCACACATCTGTAGGGATTGTTGGGCGAGTGATAGGATACACTGAGACTCATGTATGCTTTGGTACTCCTAACTGGCACTCTGCAAAAAGAAGAGACGCAGATGGTGATGCAGATTCAATCATGTTACTAATGGACAGTCTCCTTAATTTTTCAAGACAATTTTTGTCTGATAAAATTGGCGGCTTGATGGATGCTCCACTTTTGATACAACCACTAGTTTTGCCACATGAATCTCAACCCCAAGCACATAATTTGGAAGTCGTAAAACATTTTCCAAAAACTTTCTTTGATTCCACCATGGATAATCCCAAAGCATCAAACATCACTTCTGTTGAAATAATTAAATCAAGACTTGATACCGAAGAGCAATTCTTTAACTATCATTTTACCCACTCCACTTCTAGCTTAACAACAAGCAAATCAAGAAGTGCATATTCAACACTTGGTTCAATGCTAGATAAATTTGACATGCAAATACGAAATGCAGATCTCATTGAGGCAGTGGATACTACTGAAATTGTATCAAACGTAATTTCAACACACTTGGTGCCAGATATTATGGGAAATCTAAGAGCCTACGCAAGACAGAGTTTTCGATGTACTGCTTGTGGACGTAGTTACAGAAGAACTCCTTTGCTACAGCATTGTATTTGTGGTAACAAGGTCATTCAGACTATAACGAGAGCATCCATTGAAAAATATCTAAAACTTGCAAAAAGACTAGTTGACAAATACCAAGTGAGTGTTTATCAAAGAGGACGAATACATGCATTATCTGATGAAATTGAGCTTGTATTTGGTAAAAGTGACGGAGATCAGGCTTTGTTAACCGATTACAACTAGCGTAATTTTACGTATTCATACGCACCAAGTTTTTTATCAAAACAATAATGCACCTTTTGGAAATCTTTTCTCAATGATTTTACTTTGGGTAAAATCTTCTTAGGATCTTTCTTGTCAATAACGACCTGTTTGATAAATGATGCAATCTCTTTCATTTCAGAACCTTTCATTCCTAATCTCGTAATCTCAGATACTCCTAATCTAATTCCTCCAGGATGGAAATAGTTTCTACCAGCTTTAATGTCTCCGGGAATTAATTGTCTGTTGACAATTATGTTTGCTTTTTCCAAATTAGCTTCAACTTCTCCACCATCTGAATAATCTAAAACATTTACAGCAATTTGGTGAGATTTTGTAAAACCTCTACTCTCACCAAGAACCTTAAAACCAAATCCACTAAGTGATTCTGCAAGAATCTTTGCATTCTTTATCACATCCTTAGCATAATCTTTTCCAAACTCTAATGCCTCAGCAAATGTAATTGCTTTAGCTGCCATGTGATGAATGTGATGGCTGCTTGTTAGACCTGGGAATGTAGCTTTCTTGATTGCATCTCCATGTTTTTCAGAACCTAAGACCAATCCTCCTTGGGGACCAAATAATGTCTTGTGAGTACTCATTGTCATGGTATCAGCTCCCTCTCGTAAAGGATCTTGAAATTCTCCACCAGCAATCAAACCTGCTACGTGTGCTGCATCATAATTAACATGCATACCATGTCCTTTAAGAAACTCAGCTAATTCCTTTACCGGATGAGGAAACAAAAACAATGAGCCTCCAAACATTGCCATCTTTGGAAGTCGTCCTGATTTTTTTAGCTCTTCCACCTTTTGTTTTGTTTTATCAACATCAATAGTCATCTCTTCGGCATCAAATGGATAAAACTCAATTTCTAAACCATGAACTAAACCTGCAGTACCAGAGTGCTCTTTCTTTCCGTGAGAGATATGGCCACCTGCAGGAATTGATGGAGCAAGCATTACATCTCCAGGATTTGTAAATGCAGAGTATATTGCAAGATTTGCAACTACTCCAGAAATAGCTCTAACATCGGCAAATTCGGCTTTGAAAAGCTTCTTTGCAAGCTTCATGCATTCAAATTCGACTTCGTCAATGTAGATACATCCAGCATAAACTCGCTCTCCTGGCCAGCCTTCTGCATATCTATTCCCAAAGTCCGATATTATGGCCTCCCTTACTGCTGGACTTGGAACATTCTCACTAGCAATAAGTGGAATGGAGTTCTCAAACCACTTGTTATGGTCTTTTAATTGTGAGAAGATTTTCTTATAGGATTTTTTGTTAGCAGTCTCAGCCATGCTCTGGCAAACTATTTTCCCAATTTAAAAACACCGATTATTTTTTTGAATGTCTGCTGATCTAAACAACGTATAAAAAGGGAATATGAGGTCTTTGGGCCATGAGTGGACAAATTGCAAAAGGAAACATGCCAGTAGTCCTGTTAAAGGATGGCGCATCTGAAACCAAAGGTCGTGAGGCTCAAAAAAATAACATTCAAGCATGCAAAATTGTCTCAGAACTAGTCCGCTCAAGTTTGGGTCCACGTGGAATGGACAAGATGTTAGTAGATTCTCTAGGTGATGTTACAATTACAAATGACGGCGCAACAATTCTCAAAGAGATTGATGTCCAGCACCCAGCAGCAAAGATGCTGGTTGAAATTTCAAAATCTACTGATAATGAGGTTGGAGACGGTACCACATCAGCAGTTGTCTTGGCAGGAGCTCTGTTGGAGAGTGCAGAATCTCTAGTTCTTCAAGACGTTCATCCAACAATTATTGTTGATGGATATCGAAAGGCAGCAAAGAAAGCAAAACATTACTTGCAAGAAATCGCTGACAAAGTTTCCTCTAATGATAAAAACATACTAAACAAAATTGCAAAAACATCAATGCAAACTAAACTTGTTAGAAAAGATTCTGATTTACTCGCTGATATGATTGTAAAAGCAGTCTTGGCAGTTGCTGAAAAAGAAGGCGAGTCATACTCTGTAGATATTGATGATATTAAAGTTGAAAAGAAGGCTGGAGGATCTATTGGAGACTCTGCCCTGATACAAGGTATTGTATTGGATAAAGAAGTAGTTCATGGTCAAATGCCAAAGAAAGTTACTGATGCAAAAATTGCACTAATCAACACTGCACTTGAAATCAGCAAGACTGAGACTGATGCCAAGATTAACATTTCAAACCCTCAACAAATGAAAGCATTTTTGGATGAAGAAAACAGAATGCTGAAAAATATGGTTGACAAAGTTATTGCCTCTGGTGCAAACGCAGTTCTATGTCAAAAAGGCATTGATGATATGGCACAACACTATCTTGCTAAAGCAGGAGTTTTAGCTGTTAGAAGAATTAAGGAAAGTGATCTTACTAAACTCGCAAAAGCAACAGGTGCCAGAATTGTTACTAACTTAGATGACCTATTTGAGAAAGATCTTGGAACAGCAGAAACTGTAGAAGAGAGAAAGATCGAAGAGGATCGTTGGGTCTTCATTGAGGGATGTAAACATCCAAAAGCTGTTACCCTCTTACTAAGAGGCGGTTCTCAAAGAGTTGTTGATGAAGTTGACAGATCAGTACATGATGCTGTCATGGTAGTAAAAGACGTAATGGAAGAACCATCAATTGTCGCTGGTGGTGGTGCACCTGAAACATATGCAGCAACTAAACTACGAAACTGGTCAAAATCTCTTGAAGGTAGAGAACAATTAGCAGTCGAAAAATTTGCAGACGCATTAGAAGCAATTCCATTAACACTTTCTGAAAATGCAGGAATGGATCCAATTGATACCCTAACCGCATTGCGTTCAAGACAACTTAAAGGAGAAAAATGGACTGGCATTGATGTAATGAAAGGAAAGATTGCTAATATGAAATCCAGTGATATTATCGAACCACTTTCTGTTAAAAATCAAATTGTATCTGCTGCATCAGAAGCTGCTTGTATGATTCTAAGAATCGATGATGTTGTATCCACAACAAAATCTGCCGGACCTCCACCTGGCGCTGAAGGCGGAATGCCACCTGGAATGGGTGGAATGGGAGGAATGCCACCTGGAATGGGTGGAATGCCTGATATGGGCGGAATGATGTAGATTCCAATTAGGAATTCTCAAAAGTTTATTTGATGACATAATTTACGAAAACTATTGAGCAAGACTGCTTCTCGTACAATAACTGGAATCAAGTATGTCTACCTTGCAATCTTCTTTGCATTATTGTCGGGATTTTTCCATCCTTTGATTACTGGAGCTCCCTTTGACAGTGTTATTATCGGTGTCTTGGTTCTTTTTGTAGGTCTTGCAGGCGGAGTACTAGTGTACAAAGCTGCGACTTCAGATAAGAGGAGAGGAATTTATCTTGGAGGAGGATTTGGTTTAATTGCAATATCACTTACTTACATTTTTCAGTTGACTGGAAGAGCCTAACTATACATCAAAATACAAATAGAATTCGTGTGGGTGAGGCCTAATTGAGATCTCTTTGTGGTCTCTTCTCTCCAACTCGATTATCTTATCAATGACATCATTAGTGAAAATAGGAGTAAGGAACTTTCTATCACTCTCCAACTCATCTAATGCTTCACCTAAATTAGCTGGGAGCACACCGATTCCTCTCTTTATGCGCTCAGCTTTTGTCATCTTGAAAATATCTTCTTTAACCTGATCTCCCGGTTCTTTCTTCTTCTTTAATCCATCAAGACCAGCAGCTAATACAGCAGAAAATACAAGATAGGGGTTTGCTGATGGATCAGGTGCTCTATACTCTAATCGCTTTAGATATGAGTATCCTGCACCCTTGAAATGTTTTGGAATTCTAACTATTGCAGAACGATTACTTCCACTCCATGCAATGTAAACTGGAGCTTCGTATCCTGGAACCAATCTGTGGTAAGAGTTTGTAGTAGGATTTGTAATTGCACAAAGAGCTCTTGCGTGTTCTAAAATTCCACCACAAAAGTATCTTCCAGCTTGACTTAGCTCATCTTCTTCATCTGCATCAAAGAAGATGTTCTTCTTATCTTTCCATAAACTGACATTTGAGTGCATACCAGAACCAGAATCCATTGAAATGGGTTTTGGCATCATTGTTGCAACCTTGCCGAATTTCTTTGCTATGTTTCTGATTATGAATTTGTATGATTGCGTTGCATCAGCTGCATTTGTCAAATAGTCATATCGAATGTCAATCTCACATTGACCTGCTGTTGCAACTTCGTGGTGATGATTGTCACATAAAATACCAAAATTCTCGTTTAGTACATTTACACATTCGTTTCTAAATGGCGTAAGTGTGTCTGAAGGGGTACTTGGATAATATCCCTCTTGTAACCCCATTGGATAGCCTGTTCCTTCCTGACTCCAAGGAGCTTCAACTGATTCAATTGAGTACGATTGGCCTTTGTATGGTGTAAGAACATCCCAGTGAATTTTATCAAATACAAAAAATTCCACTTCAGGACCCCATGCACTATAATCATAACCCTGAGTCTTTAGATACGCTTCAGCATTTTGTGCAATACCTCTTGGGTCTCTTGATAATCTTCCTCTATCTTCTCCCCAGTAAACATCACACAGTAACCTTGCTGTCTTGTTCTCTGTCATCCAAGGGATAACAGCATAGGTATTTGGGTCTGGTTTTAAAATTAAATCTGAATCATCTATGCTAGTAAAACCCACAATTGAAGAACCATCAAGCTTGGGTAATCCATCTTGCATCTGTTCAGGAGTAAAGGTATTTGCCGAAATTGTTGTATGGTGGAATCTGCCCATCAAACTTGTAAACTGTAAATCAATAAACTTGATGTCTTCATGCTGAATTTTTGAAAAGACCTCGTCAGGAGAATATTTAATCTGGATCGCTTTTCCGTGGCTAACTTTATACGGCAATTTAGTTCCTAACAGCTACACAAATACATCCGCCCATTTAAGAGTTAGGTAAGCCATGTCTGAAACAATAGAAATCGATCTCACTACATTGTTTGGAATAACCCAACGAGAAACTGAAAATGACACTGTACAAGAAGTAAACCCAGAACTTTACACATCTATTTCAGAATTTATTGGAAAACTAAAGAGAGAAGAATATGACAGCACAGAAGCTAAAATTAAATCCAAACTTGTCCAAATGGTTACCGAACTAACTACCATTCTAATAACTGCAAGATTAGAAAAAGCACTAAGCTCAATTCCCATTGATTATTCAAACTTACTTGATGAGGAAAAATACATCTTAGACTCTGAAGACGAAATGAGAGAACGACAAGAGATGATAGTTTCTGCAACATTAAATGGTAAATCCAAACTCCTAGAATCCATTGCACAAAAACACAAGACTAAATCTATAACAGTACGATTCCTCAAAGAGATGGACTCTATTGTTGGAGTTGATCTTGAAAAATATGGCCCGTTTAAAACTGAGGACGTTGCTACTATTCCTTATGAAAATGCCCAAGCACTAATCTCAAAATCAATTGCTGTAAAGATTAGAGTAGATGATTAGATAGAAATTATCCTAATACAGTAAAATTTCATGTCACATACCGGAGTCGATGTTATTGACTTTCTTTTTTATACAGTTTATCCAGTGATTGGTATTTTCATTGTTGAGGGGATTAGTAGGCTAGTAAAAGCTCCAAAGTGGATAAAACTTTGGGTGCAAGCTGCAGTATCAATTGGATTTGGAATTTATTATTGGTTCATTTTACCTGCTCCGGAAAACTTTCCATTAACTGCGATGGTGATGTTTGCGCTTGCGATTGCACTCATTTATCAAGGAAGAAGAGCAAAAATTTCACCTGATAAATCTCCATACTAATCTTTGAACTTACCAAACATTCTCTTGAAAAAACCAGGCTTGTTGGGACCACCATCTCTTATCACTCGTTTCTGCCCAAATCTTTTAGCTCTAATCTGAGTTAATTTTACACACCTGTGTTCTTCTGGAAGCCTGTGTTCGGAACAAAAAGGATCCTTACAGTAATTGCACTCAAATGGCATGTCTGTCAAGTCACCACAATAAGCACAATTTTCTGGCTTCATAGAACACTGTACAACTTTTCATTTAATAAATTCTCTAACGGTTATCACGAAAACATATTTACCATGTAGATTGAAACTGAAAGAAGATTATGTTAAAAGATAAAGTTGCAATTATTACAGGCGCAAGCAGTGGAATTGGAAATGCCACAGCACTTGCTTTATCAAAAGAAGGCGTTAAAGTTGCTGTTGGTGCAAGACGAACTGACAGACTAGAACAACTCGCAAAGAAAATTAAAGAAAACGGCGGAGAAGTCTTTTTTCAAAAACTTGATGTTACAAAAAAATCCGAATGTGATTTTTTTGTTAAAGCTGTATTAGACAAATGGGGCTCTGTTGACATTCTTGTCAATAACGCGGGGTTAATGCCTTTGAGCTTCTTCAAAAATCTTAAGGTGGATGAATGGGATAGAATGATTGATGTTAACATCAAAGGTGTACTGTATTGTACTGGTGCTGTAATCAATCATATGAAAGAGAAAAAATCTGGACATATTGTTAACATCTCATCTGTTGCTGGCCGCATAGTGTTTCCCGCAGGAAGTGTTTATTGTGCAACAAAACATGCAATCACTGCTTTCAGTGAGGGATTAAGACAGGAATTTAGCGTTCGCTCAAAAATCAGAGTTACTTGTATTGAGCCTGGCGTTGTTGCTACAGAACTAAATGATTCTATTACTGATGAATCCCTAAGTGGTTTTGTAGAAAGTGCTAAAAAAATGGAAGCATTACAGGCAGATGATATTGCAAACGCAATTGTTTATGCTGTAAAATCTCCAGAACATGTTAGTGTTAATGAAGTGTTAGTAAGACCTACAACTCAAGAACGATAATCTTAGGCTTTTTCGTTTCGATCTTTCTCTTTTGTCAAATGTTCTAAAATCGCTTTAACTTCAATTCCTAAATCAGAGGCATTTTTTGCCATATCTAATTTTTCAGGAATTTGCTGTCTAAAGCTTTCATCTTCCAACTCAATTCTTCTCTTCTCTACACAGTCAGTATGATCACTATCTCTTGCGGATATTTTATGGCAGATGGAACAAATTTTCAATAATCTCTCAGTAGAATACCACGATTTAATAATTTCATTTTTTTGTTTTGTTTCTAAGGGGCCGTCGTCTAGTTTGGCTATGATGCTAGCCTGGGGTGCTAGAGGTCGCAGGTTCAAATCCTGCCGGTCCCACCATCATACAATTGTAAAGTTACAAAATTTTCTATCAAAAGTTGGTTAAACTAGATTTTAATCAAAGGTTATAATTTGACCCGCTATCTGCAATTTGATAAAAAATGTCATACAAATCAAGACAGACAAAAATTGCACTTGCTGCAACAATAGCAGTTGTTGCAGTGGGAATTACCGGAGCATTCTTTATTCCAGCACAGAGTGCAGAAGTAATTGTACCTACAACCCAGGAAAACCAAGAAAAATATGATGCACTTGGAATTGCACAAAGATTTGTGGTAACTAGTCCTACATTTGCTTTTGATGGAGACATTAACTCACTCAAAACTGAATATGTTGGTTCCACAAAATCAATTCCACCACAATACATCTTCAAAGCAACCTTTGAATCAAGCCATGGATTCTTTGGAAATAGGGAAGGCCAAGCTCTTACTCCCGAACTCACTCCTCACACCATGATAATTTTGGTATCAGAAGGAACCGTGATTTCTGCAATAACTGACGAAACATGGGATGAGCAAAAAGAACTGTTCATACAAAGAGAGACAGATCTTGATGCTTCCAACTTTGTTTCTGAGTACGACTATACTGCACTTGAATTACTTTTAGACAACCAGTTTGTTAAAATGTAATTCATTTCCTTTTTTTATTTTAAAAAAGCTAACCTATCTCATCAAAATTTTTCAAACTTTTCCAAAGATACCATGTGGCAATCGTTCTGTAAGGTCTCCACTTTTCAGCAATTTTTTTCATCTTATTCTCAGATGGCAGTTCTTTTAGATTATGCAATCTCTTAATTCCTTTTTTTAAACCCAAATCTCCAACAGGCAAGACATCTAATCTACCCAATGAAAATATTAGAAACATCTCTGCAGTCCATCTTCCTATGCCTCTGACCCGTATCAATTCTTCAATAACTTGCTCATCTGACAAATTTCGCATCTTGTTTAATTGCAATTCTTTAGAAGAGATTTTCTTTGAAAGATCTTTAATGTAAGAAACTTTCATCTGTGATAAACCAGTCTTTTTTAATTTTGAGTCTGAAGTCTTTAGAACATCAATCGGTTTAGGAAACCTAGAAGAATAAAGCAATCTGAATCTCTCAGATATTGATTTTGCTGCAGATCCAGATAATTGCTGAGTAATTATCGCCTCAACAAGTGATTCATACCGGTTTCTGGCGGTTCTAATCTTACAGGCTCCTACATTAAAGATAATTTTAGCTAATTTTGGATCCTTTTTTAGATGTCTTATTGCAGCTTCAAGAGCCATTACACCTTTAGAACTTTCAAAATATCATCAAAACCCTTTCGATCTTTTTTGTGCTTGTAATCTCTTAATGCATCTATGATCTTTTCTCTTGGCGGTATTTTGTATAGACGACCAACCTTCTTTGAGATTCCAGAGCCAATAAAAATAGCCTGAGTCGCAGAAGTTACGTTTGAAACCTTTCGTTTTGTACTAGAACTCTCAAAATCAATCAATGTAATTTTTTTACCAACTATGACGTGTTTAGAAATACTACTCAGTTCTCCATGATCAATGTTGGATGAATCCAGCTTGTAGCATTCTTCCAAAATGCTTCTTATTGTTTGCTTAATCTTTCCTGCTCCTCCTCTTCCACTCACTGATGCAACCCAATCACTAACCTTTTCTCCATTAAGATACTCCATCAAAATGAAATTTTTACTGCTGGCTATGAATTTTGGTCCAACTTTGGCCTTGTTTGCAGATTTTAGTAATCTAGCTTCATTTCTCATTCCATCTCTTTGAGAATCTATCCGTCTAATTTTTAGAGCAACAAGATTATTCCTTTTTTTTGCCAAGACAACAACACCTACGTATCCTTTTCCTAAAATTCGTAAATTTCCAATTTGTGTCTGACCTTGAAAAGATACTTTTGTAATTCCTAGTTTTTTTAATTCTGAAATTCTTGATGTGATTTGTCTCTTGGAAGCTTTTGGATATCCAAGTATAGATGAATACGGTTCTTTTTGGAATATGCTAATTGGAAGAAAAGAGGATTTCATCAGTTGATGCCATCTCGGCAATTGCCTCTTTAATTGATTTGCTAGTGTGCATGTTTCCTGTAAGAATCTTGAATTTTTTAATATCTTTTTTTATTCCTGCAGGAACTCCAGAATTACTAAGATTCTTTGATAGTAGATAAGTCAGAAATTTCTTTGCTTCATTATGTTTTCTATTATCTAGAGAACAAACTCTTCTGTTGCTTGCAACCCATAACAATTTGCTAGTCTTTTTATTTTTTTTAATAAAACTTGTTGCATCACTTTCATTGAAATATTCTGGTCCTTCTCTTACAAATAATTCTGGAATTATCACCGAATCAAGTAAGAAAATTAATGAGGCATCATTAGCCTCATCTGTAATTGCAGCATTTCTTATCACTTTGAATCCTGCAAGTTTTAGTTGCATGTTTAGAGCACTTGATGCACGCTTAATCTGTCCCCAAATTATATCCGGACTTCTAGCTTTGAATTGAAATCTAACAATAACAATATTTTTGAGAATCTCACTCTTTACTCGTCTTTTTCTTGATCTAAAGAAATGCATTGATGGTTTTTTAAGAAATTCCCTACTTGCGAGAACAAATTTTCCTATGTTTTCTTCTGATATGGCAGCAGCTAAATTTCTATTTCCGTCAATAGGATCCAAAATAGAAATTACAGTATCAAACTCTTTTGTAGCTTTTCCAATAATTTGCCCTACACTGATTTTAGCAAATTCTTTTAGAACATTTTCAAAACTTCCAAAATTCCAAATGAGAACTTCAGCTACATATCCACTAAATCCCTGTCTTGCAATTTCAGCACCATAGATTCCGTTATTCATCAAAAATTTCTTTAGCAATCTTACATCGTTTTTCATTTCACCTGAAAGTGATTCAAGCATAAACTGTGTATGAAAATGGGTTCTATCAGCAGCTGATTTCCATTCTCCTTTCTCTACATTGTAACACGGAACTACATTTACTTTAGTTGTCTTTATTTTTGCTTCAACATATGGATGGTCTGAATATTTTACATACGGATGAAATTTTTTTAGTGCTTGAAATCCTACCTTTTTCGATATTTCTATGAATTTTTTTTCTGTAGTTTCTTTTTTGAATTTTATAAAAATATCAATATCACCTCCCTGTTCTGCAGATATCCAAGTGCCTTTGGCATAAGATCCGCCAAACTCAACGTCAAGAATTTCAGAATGTTTTTTTATTTGAGAGATTACAAGCTTAAACGCAAGTTTTGCAACTGAGTTTTTTTCATTTTCAAGTTTTTTTGTAGGAATTACACTCTTGCGTGCTGTTGTTAAAATCTGATTCATGGTCTTGCTGACACCACTTGTAAATCAGAATAAATTGGACCAGACGGAGTTAACTCACTTTTTTTTAATTTAAAATTTTGTACATTTTGAATTCCAAAACGTACATTCTTGTATCTTTTCAATTCTTCTGTTATATCATTTGGCCTGTTTTTAATTCTAAAGATTGTAACATGAGGGGTAAATGGTTTATCACTAGAAAATCCTAAAGGTGATAGTGAACTCTCAACCTTTTTGGCCAATTCTATGAGATTCTTCCCAGAATCTTCATCAACTCCAATCCACACTACTCTGGGGAATTTTGCTTTAGGAAATGCTCCCATATTTGTAAATGTCACATCAAAGGACTCAAAACTAATTCTTTCTAAAGCATCCTTTACTTGATTTAATTTATTTTCATCAATTTCTCCCAAAAACTGTAATGTAAAATGAATATTTTTAATTTCAACAGGTTTTGCATTGATGTTAAATTCTGACTGTATTTTCTTTATTGAATCAATTATCTCTTTACTAATTATTTCTATGGCAACAAAACTTCTCATCATGAATTTTTTAATATATTGTTTATAATAATTTCCGGTAGCTTCATAGACTAGACGAATTTACTTTTCTTAATTGGTCAAACTAATCGTATGCCTAACTGGAATGCCCGGAGCTGGAAAATCTACTATTGCAAATGGTTTGAATGAAAAAGGATTTGAGATAATCAATATGGGTGATGCAGTACGTCAAGAAGCCAAGAAAAAAAATCTTGAACCGACAGGACAAAACTTGGGAAAACTCATGCTTGAACTACGAGAAAAAAATGGTCAAGGAGCAATTGCAAAATTAATTGAACCACAAATTATGAAATCCAATTCTGATGTTATAGTTGTTGATGGAATCAGATCAAATGCTGAAATCGAGGTATTGAAAAAAATTTGTAAGCTAAAAATTCTTTCCATACATGCTTCAACAGATACACGTTATGATTTTCTGACAAAGCGAGGAAGAAGTGATGATCCTGATAATAGAGGCAAGTTTGATGAAAGAGATTCAAGAGAGCTTGGAGTAGGCATTAGTACTTCCATTGCACTTGCTGATGAGACAATTTCAAACAACAATTTATCAATAGAACAACTAATTGATCGTGCATACAACACTATCAAAAGCTGGTTGAATAAATGAAGACGCCTACATTTAGATGCAAGATAGAAGCTTACTGCCCAATATACTCATCTGAGGATCCAGATAAAGTGATTTTATCTGTTACCAACGTATTACCAAATTCTAAAATTAAATCCACTAAAAAAGAAATCAAGGCAACCTCGATCAATCTTGATACCATCGAAAAAATTTCAGATACATTTCACTCAAGGAAAAGTCTAAGCAGTTTTAGACGACAATTAATAAAAAATCTAGATTATGATTCAACCTGGTTTTATCTCAATAAACAGGCTGCATTCGTAAATACGGTAGCACTATGTGAGACTGCAGAGGAATCTCCTTTGGGTCCAATCAAGGTGTATCTGTATTCCGAGAGCATTCAGGAGATAATCGATTGGTTAGTCTCTTAACTCAATAAAATTAAAGCCGAATAGATCAAAATTTTCAGTCTTGATGTAAAATGACGATTTCCATATAGTTTAGAGAAAATGAAAGTACAGATAGCAATCGTTTGTTCTATTCTTGTTGTAGGAGGCTTTCTGTTTATGCCCGGTGCTATTGATGTAATTCCTGGAGGCCAAAACCTTGTTGATTACATTGAAAATAACGTAGGTGAAGTTCCAAAACAAACAGTTGAAAAAATCGGTGGGACAGTTGACTCTTCAATTAATACAGTCAACAATAAGATTACTGACATAAAAGACTCCTCTGAAGAATTTCTCTCAAAACAAAATATTCCAAATATTATTCCAACCAAATTAGAAGACGAAGAATTAGAAGAAATCGAATTCCATGGAAAACTAGAAGACAAACCTGAATTTCCACCTGCAGTGTCACGACACGCAAATGGTGCAGGCTCACCATCGGCATCCACAACTAATGCACCAACTGTTGTAACAACCCCACAAACTCAAACTATTTCTTATGAAACATTATCCCTAATTACAGAAAAACAGGCAGATGATACTGTCAAGCTGAAATACAAAGACACATCAGGAAAAACTCTGAGCGTTACTGTAACAATGAGAAATGAACAAAAAATATTATTCACTGGACAATTCTTCTCATCAAGCTTTGAAGCTACTGTGCTAGACGCTGCAAACACACCACATTTTATTGACATGATAGTTGATCATGCTGATCATGGAAAGATCTCCGCATCAGCTTTTAATCCCGCAGGAAATACAGATTCATCCATTAATGGCGTTTTTAGTTCTGGATAGACTGAATATACGTCAGAAGCTTTGGCAAAATATTTGATGAAGTATCTCTTATGGATAAATCCATCTGAGATGACATTATTGTTTCCTCTGGATTAATTTCTATTAACATCGCATCATTCTGTTTTGCATAAATTGGCAAAGTATTTGCTGGAGAAACCACTAACGAGGTTCCGGCAATTATCATAATATCACATTTACTTGACTCAATCATTGCCTCTCTCCAAACTTTTTGTGGTAATGGTTCACCAAACCATACTACATCTGGCCTTAAAATTTTCCCACATCGGCACTTTGGAGGAACCTCTTCAAATTTTGTAATAATATCATCTTCAAAGTCACAAGATGTACATTTTATTCTAATAATGCTTCCATGAAGCTCTAGTACTTTGGAACTTCCTGCTTTTTGATGGAGACCATCAATATTTTGAGTCATGACGACTACATCTTTGAATTTTTCAATTTCTGCCATTGCAAAATGACCTGGATTAGGTTTTGCAGAAAGAATATTTCCACGCCTATCTTCGTACCATTCCCATACCAGCTTTGGATTCTCATAAAATGCCTCTATTGTAGCCAGTTGCATTGGATCGTATTTTCTCCACAATCCATCTTTACCCCTAAATGTAGGAATACCACTTTCTTGTGAAATCCCTGCACCTGTAACAAAAATTATCTTTTTTGTTTCTTTTAACTTGTCTTTAATAATATCAAACATGTTATTTTATCTCAATCTCTAAAAGATCTTTAGCAGCTATAACAGAGCTGTGAATTTTTCTGGCTTCTTCTGCTAGTAGTGTCTCATCACTATATCTTGCCGAGAAATGTGTTAAAATTAGATTTTTTACATTAGCATTTTTTGCTAATAATGCAGCTTCAGATGCTGTAGAATGAAAAGTTTCATTTGCTTTTTGTTGTAAGCTTGAATCAAATGTTGAGTCAAAGGTTAGATAATCACAATTTTTAAAAAATTCTTCTAATTGCTTTGTAGGTCTTGTGTCCCCAGATATGCCAATCTTTTTACCTGATCTTTTTTCTCCCAAGACGTCTGATGGTTTGAATGTTTTTCCATTAATGCTAATGCTTTCTCCAGATTGTAACTTATGCCAGAGCTCTCCTTCTGGTATACCAAGTCCTAATGCCTTTTCAGGAAAAAATCTTCCCGGCTTATCTTTTTCTTGAAAAACAAATGAAAATGCAGGTGTAGAATGCAACGCATTTGATGCTGAAACATGGTATCCTCTCTCTTCCACAACTATTCCTTCATCTACTACTGTAACCATAATGGGAAACGACAAACCAAAATTCAGAATCTTAATGTTTGCTGATAAAAACTCATCAATTCCTTTTGGGCCAAAAATTTCTATCTTTTCTGTTCTATGCTGCAATGTCATTGTTTGGATCAGACCCAAAATTCCTAAGCAGTGGTCTCCATGAAGATGAGTTACAAAAATCTTCATTGGTTTATTCCATCCTAAACCTGACTTTAAGAACGAAACTTGGCTTCCTTCTCCAGCATCAAACATCAATATCTCTCCATCTCTCTCTAGACAAATTGATGATAACCCCCTCCTTTCCGTAGGTTGCGCTGCAGATGTTCCCAAGAAAACTAATTTCATTTTACCAAAATTACCCTTGTCAAACTTTTATGCCTATAGATTTCATATCGCTTTGCAAAATTCCATTTTAGATTCTTTTCAGTTCCTTTCTTACACATTATAGCAACCTTCTTTCTTTTCGGAATCTTACTAACTAGTTTTTCAAGCAACTTCTCTGGACCTTCAGATGTTTTTGATGCTCTCCCATAAGGAATATCAGTTACAATTCCATCAAATGAATCTACAATTTTATCCATATAGCTAAAATCCTCATTATAAATTTCTGATTTGAATCCATTAGCTTTAACATTTTCTCTTGAAACGTCACACATCTTTTTATCAAAATCAATACCGATAGAGTTTATCTTCATACTACTTGCCTCTAAAAGCGTGGTCCCTGTTCCACAAAATGGATCACAAATGGTTTCATCTTCTTTTATTCCCGACAGATTAATCATAGCTCTACACAACTTCCAATCAAGTTCATGGGGATGACCCTTAACTTTTTTTGGTCTTTCATCCTTGACAAATTTCGGAGAAAAACCAAAGAATGCTTGATCTTCTGTAAAGATCAAATAAACAACTACATCAGGATTATTTAGTGATACTTTTGACTGGGAAAATTTTGAAATCATACTTCCCATAGCTCTTTCTAATTCCGTCGTATCAGATGAATCTGATGAAAGATTTATCACACGACATGAAAACGTTGATGAATTTTGTAACAATAGATAACTATCTTCATCTAAAAATAAATTTGATAACTTTCTGAGTAATAGACCTGCAATTTTTACAAAGGTTGCGCGTCTAGCTATTGTTTGCCATGGAATAGTTGATTGAATAATTACAATATTAGAAAAAACCTGAGTCTTTGCAAATCTGTCATAGGATCTTACAATTGAGATTACTTCATCTGTAGCTAATTCCAAATTATCTTTAGAGACTATGAAAAAACTCTCTGGCATTATACCATTGCCTTTGCAATAGTATTTGAAATATCTACTATCGATGTGTTGCCTGGAATTGTGTTTGTACTAATTATCTGTGTGACACCAGCTTTCTTGATACGTGCCTCAGCGTCATTTATCAACAAAGCATGAGTACATGCAACGTAAATTTTTCCGCATTTTTGCTTTTTTAAGAATTCTGCAGCCTTGATAATACTACCTCCTGTACTAATCATATCGTCTACAAGAATCAAATCTCTTCCTACTACATGATTTAACTTTGAATTGATAATTTGCACCTTTCCAGTTTTTCTATCTCGCTTCTTTGATAGAGCAATATGCTCAACTTTGAGATTCTCTGCAAATTTCTTTGCTCTGTCTTTTCCACCTTGATCAGGCGACACCACGAGAACATCCTTCAGCTTTAGCTTTTTAAAATACATTGCAAGATCGGCAATTGCCGATACATTTTGTTTTTTGATTTTGAAATGCTTTAGACCAATTAGACTGTGAATATCTACTACAATCAAGTTAGTAACTCCGACTGCCTTGAATAATTTTGCTAGCACTCTCATAGTGATTATTTCTCCAGGAAGAAATTCTCTATCCTGTCTTGCATAGCCCATGTATGGAATTATCAAGGTGATTTTTTTTGAAAATTGCTGTGAATGTGAGATCAATGATAACACTTGAATCAGATTGGTATCAACTGGAGGATAGGTTGATTGTACTACAATAACATGCTCAGCTTTTGGAATTTTCTTTAATGTGATCTTGCTTTCCCCATCTGGAAATAATTTTAATTCTGTTTTAACAAATTGCGCATGTATCTTTTTTGCAATTTTCTTTGCAAGAACTTCTGATGAGTTTCCCGCTATTACGGCAATTTTTGTCAATATATCATCGATGAAACAGGCATTCTTAAATTTTGAGAGAAATCATTCCTCAGATCCACCCTTTCCAATATCGCCAAGACCATAATCATCAAGAACTTTACGTCGTTCACTATCTAGTCTTCCTATCTCTTCTGCCTCACGTTTCTCATCGCCTTGATAGACAGTTCTAATTGGCCATGGAATTCTAATGTCATATTTCTTGAACTCTTCATACATGATCATCCTCATTGTTGTTTTAGTTTTGAATTGAGCACCATAATCTCTTACATATACCCAGACTGTAAAATCAAGTGCTGAATCATTAAATTCATTAAATCTTACAATTGGCTGATTAAGATCAACATGTAGAGCTTTATCACAGCCACAACTTGGCTTGTTAATGTCAATGTATGGACATCTTTTCTGTAATACAAGATGCTTTCCTTTCTCATCTACCGTTTCATTCATTGTACGTTTTCCAACTTTGACTAAAATTGATGCTACTTGCTTTGGATCATTTAGATAAGAAACTCCAACATTGACCATCGCAGGAACCATCTTCAAATCTTTTGAATAGTTTAGAATCTGCGCATTAACCAGCTGTCTTGTTGGAATAATTGCAATTGATTCATTTAATGCATGTCTGACAAATGTCACTCTGGAAGTAATCTTGTGTATATACCCACCAAAACCTGATTCTAACTGAACCCTGTCTCCTTCTACTACGATTCTGTCTTTTCTAATTAGTATGTAGGCAAACCAATTTTGCATTGTTTCTTGGAGAGCAAGACCCAACCCAATAGAGAATCCACCAGTTGCTGTAGCTAAAACCCAAAGGTCAACACCCCACCAGCTGATTACACCTAAGACTATTGCAGCAAAAATTCCTAATGGTAGGATCTGAGAAACAGACTTTGGTAAATCTTTTCTCTTTTGTTCTGCATAGCCTGGAGGTTTTGCACCGGCAATAATTGGATCATAATCATTAACTCTTTTTTCTTCCCGCCATATGTCAATTTGATAAATCTCTTCAATTTTCTTTCCCGGTAATAGTTTCTTCCCAGCTTCGTTATCTCCTGAAACACACTGTTGATAATATTTCTGGTATTTTGCACGCTCTGATCTCTTCCATTCTTCAAACGGATCTTTAACTAACTGTTCATAACTACCAATTGATGCACCTTTTGAAGTGTGAAATGACTCAAGGTATTTTATTCCAGCTTCAGTTTTTAGATTTTCTTGAAACTCTTCGTCAGTAAGATCTTCCGGTGTATGTTTTGGAGGTATCCATCTGAACATTTTGTGAAAAAGATCTCCTTCATCATCTTCAAATCCTTTCTTTTCTCTCCAGTTTTCATAATCTTCATACTCTAGTTTAGAAGCCTCATGTTTCTTCAAAATTATCGGAATTAAATGAGCTACTGCATATCCAATTACTAGAATATTCATTGTGTTGAGAATTTTTGCAAAAGTTTCACTTGCAGAAAGATGATCATCATCAATACCTGCAGATTCATCAAATAACTCAAAAGTCTGGATATAAGCATTAGTGGAAGAGACAAGCGCTATGGCAAAAAACGGCAACACAGCAACTCGAACAAATCTTGCAATGTGCGGCCTAGTATAGTGAAATTTTTGACTTCTAGTCCATTGAGAAAATTTCCTGTAAATTGTTACAATTCCTATAATGCCGACTATCAGAACTGTAAATGCAATCTGTAATGATTCAGATGAGGCTAAAAGCCCAGAAATAGTCTCAAACTCTGAAATTTGACTTGTTACTGCTTCCACTACTTCGCCTTCTGCCATCTATAATCTCTTTTTACTGCCATTTTTAAAACATAACCAAAAAATTCATGCCCAAACAACTAATTCTGTTTTTAAATTTTTAGGTCCCAAATGTCTAACCTTTAACAAGGGTATTGAATTATACCATCCTATGCAAAGTTCAGAGTCTGTCTGGAGTGTAGAGGAATCACCAAATATCAAATCATATACTTTAGCAAACTTTCGTACGCTTCCTCAAATTCAAGAATTTTCCGAAGAAAAACAATTTGAGATGGAAGTGGTTGGAAATGTACTTCCTTTTAAAACCAATAATTATGTTGTAGAGCAACTCATTGATTGGAATAACGTTCCAAAAGATTCCATGTTCGTCTTAACTTTTCCTCAAAAAGGAATGTTGATTCCTAAACACTACGAAAAGATGGCAACTACTCTAAAAAATTCTTCAGATAAAAAAGAGATTCAAAAAGTAGCTAACGATATAAGATTAGAGCTTAATCCACACCCCGCAGGTCAAATGGAGCTTAATGTACCAACACTAAAAGATGGAACCAAGCTTTATGGAATGCAACACAAGTACAAAGAGACTTGTTTGTTCTTCCCAAGTCAAAGCCAGACATGTCATGCATACTGTAGTTTCTGTTTCCGTTGGCCACAATTTGTTGGTATGGATGAGCTAAAATTTGCAATGCAAGAGAGTAACTCACTTGTTCAATATGTAAGAGAACATCCTGAAATTTCAGATGTTTTGTTTACTGGTGGTGATCCAATGATCATGAAGGCAAAAGTGTTTTCAACTTACATTAATTCTCTTCTTGATGCCGATATACCAAACCTCAAAACAATTAGAATTGGCACTAAATCTTTAGCATACTGGCCTTACAAATTCCTTACAGACGATGATGCAGAAGAAACACTTGCAATGCTTCAAAGAGTTTCTGATAAGGGATTACATCTTGCATTTATGGCACATTTCAATCACTCTGCAGAGCTCAAGACAGGGGCTGTAAAAGAAGCAATTAAGAGAATTCGAAAAACCGGAGCACAGATTAGAACCCAATCACCAATTCTACGTCACATTAATGATGATCCACAAGTCTGGGCAGACATGTGGAGAACCCAAGTCCAATTGGGATGTATACCATACTACATGTTTGTAGTTCGTGATACCGGAGCACAGCACTACTTTGGAATTCCATTAGTTAAAGCACATGAAATTTTCCGTAAAGCATACAGACAAGTAAGTGGTCTTGCAAGAACAGTTAGAGGCCCTAGCATGTCTGCTACTCCTGGCAAAATCCATGTACTTGGTGCATCAGAAATTAACGGCGAAAAAGTTATCGTATTAAGAATTTTGCAAGGAAGAAATCCTGAATGGGTTCATATTCCATTTTTTGCAAAATATGATGAAAATGCAATATGGATTGATGATCTAAAGCCATTCTCTGGAGAAAAATTCTTCTTTGAAGATGAAATGCAGAAAATCCTTCATGGTAGAAAGGAACAAGACCTTCCAGAATCCTAAGATTTGTCTTTACAATAGCTCAAACAAACTTAACGACAAATGGTAAATTACGAGAATTCAACCATAAATCAGATGGATGTTAACGGGGTTTTCAAAACCATAGAGGAAGAAAACATTTCATTTCTTGATTTCTGGTTTGTAGATATCTTTGGCGAATTACATAGAATGGGAATGCCAAGCTATGCGGTATCAGAAGAAAACTTTGAAAATGGATTAGAAAAACTAGACGCAAGCTCCATTGTTGGTTTTAAGGCTGTCAATAAATCAGACATGATACTAAAACCTGATCCATCAACATTTAGAATTCTGCCTCCTGATTATGATAATGGTCACAGAAAAAATGCAAGAATCATTTGTGATCTGTATGAAGGAAATACAACTGAATCATCTAGATACAACAGGGATTCACGCGGAATTACTCATAAAGCAAGTGCAAAACTTGCCGAAGCTGGACTAACCCATACCAACTGGGGTCCTGAAGTAGAATTCTTTGTATTTGATACAATCAATGTTTATCCTTCACCATATGCAGCAACTCATTCTTATGGTGGATCAGGCTATTCCATTGAATCAAAAGAATCCCCTTGGGCCAAAGGAAATATCAGTACTGCAATTGATATCAAAGAAGGATATTACCCATCACAACCAAAAGATACGCTTGAAACATTTCGAAAAGACATCTGTGATGATCTTTACAAGTACTTTGGAATAAAAATTGAGGCTGAACACCATGAAGTGGCAACATCAGGTCAATGTGAGATTAATCTAGTATACGATGAAATGACAGCAATGGCAGATAATATAATTTCAGTAAAAAATGTTGTAAAGGTAAAAGCTAAACGACGAAATAAAGTTGCTACTTTTATGCCAAAACCAATTTACGGAGACAATGCATCTGCAATGCATACCCATCAAAGCCTTTGGAATGGAAAGACAAACGCAATGTATGATCCTGACGATGATATTGCACAGCTAAGTCAAATTGGCAGATATTATGTAGGAGGCATATTAGAGCACGCACAAGCATTATGCGCAATATCTAATCCAACTACAAATTCTTACAAACGACTGGTTCCTGGATTTGAAGCACCAGTTAACATGTGTTGGGGAATGGGAAATAGATCAGCCGCAATTAGAGTTCCAATGTATTATAGGAATCAAGAGAAGAGCAAAAGAATAGAGTACCGTGTTCCTGATCCAACTGCCAACATCTATCTTTTAGAGGCTGCATTATTACTAGCAGGACTTGATGGAATAAAGAAAAAAATTGATCCTGGTAGTCCAGTAGAAGAAAATGTCTATCGTCTATCTGCTGAAAAAAAGCGTGAATACAAAATCGGATCTTTACCTGTGTCTCTAAAGGGAGCACTTGATGCATTAAAAAGCGATATGGGATTTCTTGAAGATGTATTTACAAAAGATTTTCTTGATAAATACATGGACCTAAAATACAAAGAATATGTTGCCTTTGCACAAACCCCAACTGCATGGGAAGTTTCAATGTATGCTGATTCTTAATTGGTACAATAATCGAATAATTCTCATAACAAAAAATCATATTAACATTTTTAATGTTTGATGGTAACATCCTAAACATGTTATCTGTGAAACTTCTTTTAATCTCATTACTTTGTATTCCATTGATCTCAAATGCGTATGCACATACAGTTGACTCTGTTGGGGATTATCGACTAGAGATAGGTTGGATTAACGAACCAGCTGTGTCAGGCGAAACTAATGGAATTGAACTCTACATTAGTAAGTTAGATCCAACAAAAGAATTTGATGAACAAGAATTTGATAAGAATAAAGGTATACCAGACCTGCGTAAAGACTTTAGAATGGAACTTGTATACAAGGAAGAAAAAATTAACCTCAATGTTTTAGAGGATCATAACATTCCAGGAAAATATTTCGGACTAGTAAATCCTACAATTGATGGATATTATCAAATCAACATTATTGGAAAAATTGATGACACCATAGTGAGTAAATCAATGCATCCGCCTAAAGTAGAAAACCGCGAGCAGATAGATTTTCCAGTTAGACAAAATGAAAAAATTCTTTCCCAACATGAAACAATACAATCTGAGCTGGAGACAATAAAATCCCGACTAAACTCAATTGAAGAAAATAACTCTAGTCAGAACTTCGATCTTGGAGCTGTGGGAATTGTAACTGGGATTATAGGTATAGTGATCGCCTCAGTCGCAGTCATCAAAAAAAGGTAAACACTCCATCATTTGGAACCATTTCCAAATTTGGAAGGAGAAGGTTATATGAAATTCACACCTAATTTATCTATTGAAGACTAAAACCATTGATCGTAAGGAACTAGATGAGTTAGTTGACCCATTAACTGTGATAAATAATGGGTTTGAACTGCTAAAGCATAGATTTGAAAATACTATGGATGCATATGCATTAGCAGAGTTTAGTAGAATAGAAAGATCATTGGCCAAACTTACCAGCGAAATTGAAAAATTAAGAGATGAAACCATCGCTGAAGAATCAAACTAACACAATTCCCCTTTCTATCAAAAATTGAATGGCACTAGCAAATTCTTTGTCACTGATCAATCCTTCTGACCACCAACCCGCATTGTTTTTCACCCAATCTGGAATTCCATGGTCTCCACCTAGTTGATTTTGGGTTGGTGGAACTCCAATGATTCCTTCTTTAATCATGAATTCAATGCCAGAGAGAAAATCAGAGTCCTGTATCGTTCCTTCTGACCACCAACCCGCATTGTTTTTCACCCAATCTGGAATTGAAATCTCATCAACTTGTATTCTATCTACCACCACTGGAATTCCAACATTTCCAAGTTTGTTTCCACCAAGGTTCAAAAACTGTACGGTTACTGGCCCTGAAACTCCTTCTGGAATATCTACTATTGCCTCATTTCTTTTTTCTTTTGAATCAGTACTGATTCCACTTGTTGAAAATACAACATTCTCTTTATGGATTAACATCAAGTCATAACTTACTGCCACCGGACGGTTTTTTAGAAATACATCTGTAATATCAAAAATAAATTTTATTTCTGAGCCTGATTTGATCTCTTTTGGTTCCGAATCAAGGGTTATCCTATATTGTCCATTTCCCGTAACCGTACTAAGAGGAGCATCTTTTGTTGGAACCAACTTAAAATGCATATATTCTGAATTTTCCTTTTTAGCTTGGAAGATTTCTAACAAATCATTTTTTGTTAATACTATGTGCACTATTCTCTGAATCTCAGAAAAACCATCAATTGTTACAACACGTTCTGCAACCTTTACGTCATTAACAAATGCATCATATTCAGCTACCAGCAAATCACCAAAAGTCTTTGAGAAAGTTATCTCCTCGTGAACTACAGACGTCTGGTTAATGTTGTCTGTATTCCATTGAAATGGCATTGAAAATGTAATTGCCTTTGTAGCTGGGTCATATTGAAAATCCTCAATTTCATCATAATAGGTAATTACACTAATCTCTTTAGTGCCAAAGTTTGGGTCATTAACTTTGTAAAAAGTTCTATCTGGAACAGAAATGCCGACTTTGTATTCTATAGGGGGGTTTAGTACATTTGAGAAACTTTCAGCCGTAGTAATTTTAACATCAAAACTGTACAGTCCACCGGTCTTGAAAACCGCCCCTTTCAGTACTATTACGTCCTTTTCTGCTCCAATCAAGGTATCAAAAAAACTTCCCTGCTTTTCTTTTTCAATTACTATCTCTTGAGAGTCTGTCTCAACAAGATCCATGATGAAAATGCCATTTTTACTCTCAAATGTATCCTCAAAGAGGAATGTGTTTCCTTTCTGTGCCTTGATATGATATGTTACGTCTCTAATCGTAATTGTATTTGAGGTATCAAACAAAGAAAAAGAAAATTCTTTGTTTGGATTTTCTGGATTAAGTTCGTTTGAAGAACTAACCTCAAATGCGACTTGCTTGTTGCCTAATGGAACTGGAGGGAGAGTTTCAGAACCAATTCCATGTTGATATGAATTTGGAATTAATGAAAAAAACAATATTCCAATAACTAGTACAAATTTAATTTTTGAATCCATATATAATCAGCTTCTATTTTTTTACTTTTCTTTTCTTTTTAGTTCTTTGCGATCTTCTTATCGCAAGTGAGATAATTGTTCCTACAGGAATCCCAATTATCGTTCCAAGACTAACATAAGGAGCAATAAAAAAATCACCAATCCAAAAACCTCCGTCTGAAGTTAGCTCAAAAAATGTTCTCGGTCGCATAACTATAGAAACTGTTTTTGAATCTGATTTTTCTCCACCTGCGTCATCTTTATACTGGACGATTACTTGAAAAGGAATTTTGTATTCGGTGTTTATCTCATCACTTGGAGTTAAAATTCTTGAAGTAATACTAATTGGATTATCTTTTTGTATGCTAGAAAAGGTGTGCATGGTTTCACCTCTAAACTCTACATCATTAGGAGGAAGTATCTGCAGGGTTACATCTAAAATGTCTGAATCTTCAGATATAATTTCTACAGTAAATGGAAACTCTGCGTTTGCAAATATTGATTCTGGTGTTATTGTGTGAATGTTTATCTTTGGTTGCTCCTTTACAACTAACTCCATTGCAATGCTTTTTTGTAATGGATTCTGTGGTGTTTCATTATTTGCTAATAACACATGGGAATAATCTACATTTAGAAAATGCATTCCATCTCTTGCATTATCATTTACCGAAAATTCTAATGTAGAACCATACGATCCACCGGCCTCAATCTTTTCGATAAATATCTGATTTGATGAAACTGGAGTAATCGATGCATCTGGTTTGAAAACAAACAGAACATCTCTCTTATCTTCCCAACCATTATTCTCCACCAGAATAGACACTGAAAAATCTCGACCGATAATTACTGAATTAGGAGATGTTATCTGAATATCCATTCCGCCTTCTAGTGAGTGCTTTATTGTATCGGCAAATGCAGGTGTCACAATACAAGCAATTGCCAGAATAAGCAGAATTCTTAGCGACATTCTTCCTGTACCATGATTGAATAGGCATGTATGGCTTTTGTGTCTTCGTGAATTTTGAGATTCTAGCCATGAATAGGGTAAAACCCAAAAAAATTCATGGTTTTTAAATAGCTCTTTGTTAAAGATTCCTACCTCGTGATACAATGGTAAAAAAAGTAAACCCAAAAGAAATGTGCCCAAGATGTGGACAGGGCAAGCTCGTCACTGATAATGAATCAGGCGAGATGTTTTGCTCCAAGTGTGGTTTTGTAATAACAGAAAAACTACAAGAATCAGGTCCTGAATGGAGATCCTTTACACAGGATGAACATGGAGACAGAGCAAGAGCAGGAGCTCCCACATCATTAACAATGCATGATATGGGGCTTGCAACAATTATCAACCCAGTAAACAAAGATGCTTCTGGAAGACCATTAACTGCATCAATGAAGAGTACCATCGAAAGACTTCGAACATGGGACAGTAGAAGCCAGGTACATGAACCAGTTGATAGAAACTTTAGACAGGCATTTTCAGAACTTAACAGACTCAAAGACAAGCTAGCAATTTCTGATGCTGTAATTGAAAAAGCAGCTTATATCTACCGAAAGGCATTGGAGAAGGGACTTGTAAGAGGAAGATCAATTTCTGCATTAATGGCCTCTGCATTGTATGCAGCTTGCCGTGATACAGAAACTCCCAGAAACCTCAAAGACGTAGAACAGGCAGCAAACATCAAAAGAAAAGATATCGCAAGATGTTATCGCCTGCTTGTAAAAGAACTAGACCTAAAAATGCCAGTTACTGATTCAATTCAATGTGTTGCAAGAATTGCAAGCCGTATTGGAATTGGTGAAAAAACAAAGCGTTATGCAATCAAGGTTCTCAAACAGGCACAAGAGAATGAAGTTTCTGCAGGAAAAGATCCAATGGGACTAGCAGCAGCTGCACTTTATCTTTCATGTGTAAAAAATGGTGAAGATAAAACTCAGAGGGATATTGCCGAAGCTGCAAATGTAACTGAAGTTACTATTCGAAATAGATACAAAGGCCTCAAAGACTCTTTAGATGTCTAGGAAAAAAGCAGCGAAACTTTTTCAAATATTTTTAAGAATGCTCCATTGAATACCATATCCATTATCCTTTCACCAAATTTATCATACATTAAATCAAATGCATCTCCTAGAACTGTGTTTTCAACTGTGGTAAGAATTCCATCGACTGTATTCTCTGCTAATTCTTCAGATGGTACACCCGAATCTAGATTGTGAAGAATTGATGGCATGGTATCCTTGAGGATATCAGGCGTGATATCGCTCATTACACTTGATGCTTGCTCACTAGTGGGATTCCTTATAGCATCTTGAATTAACGGATCCATCGACCAGTAGACAAAATTCTAAACTATATTGAGTAGGGCATTATTGATTCAAACCTGGGACCACTTCGGTAAAACAATTGATGATCGATTCCGTGTTGGAATTTAATTAATTACCACTTAGATACCAATCAAAGTAGGGCCTAAACTGCTTGCAGTATGTGATTTTTTCATTATCATCATTAATGTCAGCAAGCTTTGCAATTTTACCTGTCAAGTATTCTCTAGTAATATCTGTCCTAAACTCGTTACTCATTGCATTCAAAAATTTTACAATCTCTTCTGGAGACAACGAGTCAAATTTCTCTAATGCATATTTGATTTGAGTTCTTAACTCTGACATGTTCTACTTCACGCTATACATCAAAATAATCGTTTAGCAACTTGTAACCAACTGATACAGAGATGGATCTAATAATCACCGACATTCATGCAGATTTTTCAGCACTTGAGTCTATACTCAAAGTTGCAAATGATAAATCCTTTAAGAAAAAATTTGGAGAGTTTTCAAGAATTCTAAATCTTGGAGATGTCTTGGAGAGAGGAACCCATCCAAAGGAGGTGCTAGAAAAATTCTCAGAGCTCTCAAAATCATATCCATTTGAATCTGTAAATGGAAATCACGATGAAGGATTTTTGTATCGGAGAAAGGTAAGCGGTAGCTCATTTGAGAGTTTACATGCACACAAGATACTCACTGAAGATGATCTATCGTTCTTTAAGAAAAACAAAGATGGTTCTATTGGGCGTCAGGAATTCATTGATGAAAAAAACAAGATCATCTGCGTGCATGGTGGTCCTTTGGATCCTACTATGATTACTCCAGAAAATGCAGGTGATGAAAGTTGGCTATATGAGAAATGCTGGCAGAGACTATCAGAGGAGGATTTTGAATTCTTCAGCTATGCTGGATACCACTACACAGCAACATCTGCATTTAATCATGCAAAGAAAAGACTGGATAATTTTGTAATCTTTTGCGGCCATGAACATATGGAGGCTGTACTGGAGGAAAGAAACGGTACGGTAAAGAATCAGCTACGAAATCTAAGATACGAGTCCCTAAAAATTGGCAAACATTCACTTGAGCAAATATCTATACCAATCAAGCAAGACAGCAACTACATCATCAGGCTTGGATTGGGAGGACCTGAGGGATACTATGGAACTGGTATGGCAAAGCCGCACTTTGGTATATACTCCAAGGAATCTGGAAACGTCTCTCTTTTTACAATCAACACAAGTTAAAGCCTACAACTTTAGATAGACCCATATTGAGTGCAACAGACACCCTACGAAAAGACCATCAACACATCCGTCGACTGGAAAAGATTGTAGACAAGTGTCAGGTGGAACTTTACGCAGGAAGGGATATTCCTTTTTCTGATATAGAAAAGATCACGATAATAATTTCAGAATTTTTGGATTCAATTCATTATTCAAGAGAGGAGGATTCGTATTTTGCATGTGTTGCAAGTTATGGAAATCTAAAAGAGGAGATAAGAAAATTCATGATAGAACATGAGTTTGGGAGAAGAATTGCAAGCAGCATTGCAAAACACCTGACCCAATGGAAGAATGGTGAAGATGCTAGGGAACCAGTTGCAAGGTTTCTTCGAACATATGCAATTTATCTCCGTGATCATCTCGAAAAGGAAGACAAATTCTTTGATCAAGCATCTACTGAGGTCCTATCAAAGGAGGAGGAGCAGGAGATGTTTGAACAATTCCGTTCCGTCATGGCAATTAGCAAAAAAATAGACGATATGATAAAAGAGATCGACTATCTGGAAAAAACCACTTGGTTCCTTTCGTAAGGTCTTTAAAGCGTTTTTTGTGCCTGTAAAATACATGACTTTTGTTCTATGGATGACCGGACTTCCTTGTTCCGGAAAGACTACGATAGTTAAAAAACTCCAGCAAGACATTCCAAACCTTGCAATGCTTGATGGTGATGAACTGCGAGAGTGGTTATCTCCAAAAGACTTCTCAAAAGCTGGTCGAGATGAGCACAACAAAAAGGTGGCACATTTGGCAAAATTGCTTCTAAAACACAAGGTTCCAGTTGCAGTTTCACTTGTCAGTCCATATATTGAAAATAGAGAAAATGCTCGCAAAGTTGTAGATGCAGGAGATAAATTCTCTGAGGTTTATGTAAAATGCTCACTTGCAAAATGTGAAGAACGAGATGTCAAGGGAATGTACAAAAAAGCAAGAGCCGGTGAAATCAAGGGATTTACAGGAATTGATGATCCTTATGAGGCACCCCCAAATGCAGACCTAGTTATTGATGCAGAACATGAAACGTTAGAAGAATCTGCAAACAGAATCAAAGAATATCTAAAATCAAAGAATTTGCTCTAATTTTTAATTAGTTAATTTTAGAAAAAAGAAAAGGTTAGGAGAAGAAATCAACTGGATTCACACAAACCTCACCTGATTCAATTGTAAGTTCAAAGGATGCAAAAACTCCACTAAAGTTTCCAACATCGTCAGGAGAAACTTGGTTTACTACCACATTGTTTCTTGTCACTGAAGTGTGTCCTGGTTCGTCAAATGAAGCAGATGCTACTGCTAATCCACTTCCACAAGAAGTAGTTGTTGTCAAATCTACAACATGTGCATGCCAACCAGGCTGTTCGGCACTATCAACAATTGGTTCATGATATGTTACTGCTAAAACCCCACTGAAATCATCTGTTAATGCTGCATAACCAAAGAATCCTTCATTGGTGATGGGATCAATTCCGTCATTGATATTTCCTGCAACTTTAATGTGCATATTCACATGATTTTTTTTCTCAACTAGTTTGGCTTTTGTGATGTCTAAATAATCTGATTCAGCAGATGCTGTTTGCGTTGCTATCATTGAAACAGCAAATATTGCTGCAAAGGATAGGCCTAAGATTGTTTTTGAATTCATTACCAAATTAAAACTGGTACACCTATAAAATTCCTATGAAAATAGTATTCTCATAGATATTAGAACTCGGAAAATCTGTAAAATGTATGTAATCTGATTACAAACACTTAGTATTATCTTAGATTTTCCTAAGCAAAAACTAAGGTAAATCTAAGATGGGAATCGCAATAAAACCAACAAAAATCAAACAAAGTGTCTATCTCTTGGTTCCAAAAAATATTGCAGAACTGATTGATATCGATAAATCAAAATCATTAACCCTCAAAATTAAGAGAAACGGATCTAAATCTGTCCTAGAATACTACATCCAATAATCTATTTTTTAAACGCGTCTAAAATTTTTTGATGAATTCTACCATTAGTTACCAACAATCCATTTTGGTGTCCAACGTCCTCGTTGTTGTAAATCATTTCATTTCCAAGCATATCTGTCATCTTGCCACCTGCCTCATGAATGATACAACATGAAGCACATGAATCCCACTCTTTCATCTTGTTTGTAGTGGTGATGTATGCATCAGCTTCTCCAGCACTAATCATTCCAACTTTCAGCGAACTGCCTATTCCAGAAAACTTTCTTATTCCTAATTTTTCCAAAAAACTCTTCTCCTCATCTGACAAATGATGACGGCTACCAACAGCTACTGCTTCTCCTAAATCAGACACACTACTAACTGAAATCTTACTCCAAGTATCATCATCAAACTTGAATGCACCTGCTCCTTTTTGTGCAACAAACATGGTATTTTGAGTTGGCCAGTATATCACACCCAAGACCGGCTTCCCATCTTCCACAAGTGCAATCATAACTGTAAACTCTCCAGTCTTATTTACAAAGTCAAGTGTCCCATCTAGCGGATCTACTACCCAAAGCTTTCTTTCCTGCAATCTTGACATGTCATCATCATCCTCTTCTGATAAAATGAAATGCCCAGTTTTAGAAAGAATTTTTTTGATGATCTCATTACTCTTCAAATCGGCCTCAGTTATTGGAGAATCATCATCTTTTGTTTCAGCTGAAAAATCAGTACTGTAAACTTTGAGAATTGCTTGACCTGCTTTTTGGGCTGCATCAATTGCCATAACAAGTTCTGGAAGTAGTAATTTTACAGGTGGTTCTAAAATAGACATCTCAAGTTGTTAGTTCAGGCTTTAGGGTCCAAACAATTCCTAGTATGATAAATGGAATTGACATAATTCCAATAATTCCTAAAATTGTATTAAATGAGGATTGAGAAACTTCGGGATTGTTGATTATCCATGGTAATGGCAATGAAATAACAAACCATATCACCCCAAGCAAAATTATCAGCTTTGCCTTCTTTTTTCTCTCTATGGTCAATATTTCAAGCTCCTTTGGGATCTATTAATAGGATTACTTTGCAGACTCGCCACCATCTACTGCTAAAACGGCTCCCGTAGTCCAAGCTGAATCATCTGATGCAAAATACAAGATTGCTTTTGCCACCTCTTCAGGAGTCCCTATTCTTCCAATTGGATGATCCTTATTCATAAATTCCCTATCAGCTTCTGTTCTCATAAACGGGGCAGTCATATCAGTATCTACCACTCCTGGACAAATGCAATTTACTCGAATTTTATTGGGAGCATATTGCAGAGCCCATGTCTTTGTAAGTAAGATTAAAGCAGCTTTTGATGCAGAGTATGCATCTGCATTAAAATCCTGATATGCCTTTAGACCAGCATCTGATGAAATATTGATAATACTTCCACCGTTTTTTAGCATATGTGGAATTACCTCTTTTGTATAACGAAACGGTCCTGAAAGATTTACATCAATTACATTATTCCAATCTGACTCTTCAATCTCATGCAATTTTTTTATTCTTGGAAAAATTCCAGCATTGTTAACTAGGATATCGATTTTTCCAAATTTCTCAATCCCCTTTTTGACAACATTTGAAACTTCTATAGTCTTTGTAACATCGGCAGAGACGGCAAAACATCCACCTAGTTTCTTTGCTGCATCATCAAGTGTCTTAGAATTTTTTGATGTGATGATTACATCAGCCCCTGAATCTAAAAACAACTTTGCTGTTGCAAAACCAATACCCCTGCTTCCTCCAGTGATTAAAGCAACTTTTCCTTGAAGATTCATTCTCATCATTCAGCTTGACTCTGATATAGTCATACGGAATCCCAAAAAACCAAGAGTATTTTTAAATTTAGCCGTGAAGAATTTTAATAAAAGTAGTTCTAATGTGTAATTATCATCACAAAATCTTAAATACAAAGAAAACGTATAAGAAATAATGCCGATGGATATAATTTCTATCGACTAACATCGCGTGGTCCCGCAGGACTGAAACGCGGACCCAAGAACACGAATGTGTCAACTTGGCCTAGAGAGGAAATCTCTCAACGTCCTGCAGAAGGGGGATCACGCCACCTTAGATTTTGTCATCTACTATCTGTATTGAAACTGGTCCCATAGTGTTTCCATTAGGATTGATGATTATCTCTAATTCCTGTTCCTCTAAAATCTGAAACTCTTTTTCTCCAAGATAATCCCAAGTATAGTATAGGGCAGCGCCTGATTCATGAGGAGTTCCCTGTAAATCAAAATCTTCTGAAAATGAAAAATTCTCTCCAGTTAACTTTATGGATAAAATCTGAGGACTGTCTCCATTTGGAACAAAACGAAATTTGTATTCTCCCGGAAATATCTCAAAAGAACTAGTATAGACTCCTTCTTGATACATATTTGGTTCAGCTAGAGTCACTGAGAATAGATTCTTGGATTCTGGAGCATCCATTGTAAATACTCCAAAAGCAACAACTATCCCAATAATTATTGCAATGTATCCACCAACAATTAATTTCATAATCTATAGCTTTAATGCTTCTTTGAGACCCTTGTACCTGTTTCGAATGGTTACTTCTGTTACCCCAGCAGCTTGCGCAATGTCTTTTTGCGTCTTGTTTTCACCCATCATCACACATGCCAAATAGAGAGCAGCTGCTGCCAATCCCATGGGATCTTTTCCTGCAGAAACCTCAATTCGAGTTGCCTCTTTCAAAAACTCCAAAGCCTTTCTTTTGGTCTTCTCATTAAGATCTGCAATTGATGCAATTCTAGAAACTCCTTTAATGGGATCTACCACTGGCATCTTCAAATCTAATTCTCTTAGTAACAGTCGATAACATCTTGCGACATCTTTGCGTTTAATGTTAATCCCATTTGCAACATCTGACAAAGTCCTAGGAGTTTCAGTATTTCTGCAAGCAGCATAAAGGGATGCAGCCACCAAACCCGGAATAGATCTACCTCTGACTAGACCTTTATCCAATGCCTTTCGATAGATGTATGCAGTTTTCTCAATTACTGCATCAGACAAGGCTAGCTTGTCCTTTAATCTATCAAGTTCTGAAAATGCCTGCCTAAAGTTTCTATCAACTGGCTCATGTACCTGACTTCTACTGTCCCATGTTCGAAGTCTTTCGATGGTACTCTTCATTGATGCAGTTAGGGGCTTTCCCGAAGCATCCTTGTTGATTGGATTAATGACAGTTGCAAGTCCCATATCATGCATTGCCAACGATGTAGGGGTTCCTGCCCTTGCACGATCACCTCCATCATCTTTTGAAAAAGAACGCCATTCAGGACCTTCCTGTTCTGAGCGTTCAGATGCTACAAAACCACATTTGGAACAAAACATCTCGCCTGATTCATTATCAGTCAACATTGTGCCCTTTCCACATCGATGACATTTTTCACTTGATGCGGATTGAGTCATAAAATCGATTGAGAGTGACTATGATTAAAGATAAAAAGATTTTACTTGCCTAAAATTAACGAATTTCGCCATTTTTTGGAGAAGATAGAAATTTTCTTCCATTCTGACTGTTCAAATCCATCAGAAACAATATTTAAATACATTTTTCTCGGTGGCTAAGAAAATGACAAAATGTCCACTATGCGGAGAATTACTAAATAACGAATCTACCATAACTGAACATATCAAAAAGATCCATCCTCAAAGCGAATCACACACAATCAAAATTTAGTTAGCTAAACTTTGCTGATTGTTAAGCATAATTTACTTCTTTGATTAAGAACAAATTTTTACAGCACCCTCCGTTGACAAATTTCCAATCACAATGGTCAAAACCACAAACTCCCGGAATCACCGAAAGAATAGGTGAGACCATAAAGCCAAAGGGACCACTAAAACCAAGAGTCCAAATGGCTATTCAAAAATTACAAAAACAAATTTCAAAACTTGATGGAATGCTTACAAAACTAGGCGAAAGAGATGCAAAACTCTTCCAAAGAATTGTCCAAGCTACACAAGCACATGATACTCATACTAGCAAAGTTTTATCAAATGAATTAGCAGAAATTCGCAAAGTTTCCAAAGTCTTAGGAAATGCACGAATTGCTCTAGAACAGATAGAACTCCGACTCTCAACTGCAAATGACTTGGGTGACACCATAGTCACAATCATGCCAACAATCGGATTGATGAAAGGAATGAAGTCCTCATTGGCAAAGTTCATGCCAGGAGCAGATGCTGAGATTTCAAAGATGGCAGAAATGCTTGGAGGAATGATGACAGACTCATTCTCTGGCGACTCTGCATTCGGAATTGATACAGGCTCAAATGAAGAGACTGAAAAGATTCTCCAAGAAGCAGCAGCAGTTGCAGAAACATCTGTTGATTCCAGATTCCCAACTACTCCAGTAGAATCAGATAGTGTACAATCTGGAACACAATCACGTTTTATGTAAAAATTTTTCAAAATCTACAGACTATCAGAATTTGGTCTATTTTCTTTAAATCGCTTGATGATAGAGCCCTCATCATCTACAACTTTGTCTATTCCTGAAAGTTTGTTTCTTAGCTCATTTATCATATTGCCAACCTCATCTGCCTCTGTTTCAACTTGCTGCCTCTTCCTAGTTAGATTTTGTAATCCTGATCTTTCCTCATCAATATACTGACTAACTTTGACTAGCTTTTCCTTCAAATTCTTAATATCAACAGATTCATCCTCGACCTCTTTTTCAAGAGCAGTTCTCTTATCTTTGAGATTCTTTATCATCAAACCCACATAATCGATTGCCTCATCAAGTCTGGCTCTCTTGTCTTTTAATGCACCAATACCGAGATCAGAATTTACAGATTCTTTTGGTGTTTCACGTGTTTCAGACTCTTTTTCAGACTCGCTTTCAGATTGATAATCTTGAGGTTTTTCCTCAACCATTTCTCCTCCGGCATCATCGTCTTTTTTCTTAAATTTATCAAACATACTTGCCCACTATTGTGATTCTCATTATTTGGCATTATTAAAGATACAAAGTCATAATCACTTTGCAAAAATAAAAAAGATGGATGGTTAGTCCACTACAAACGATTTTCTAAATTCATCCAAATGAATTTGATTGTCTGATCTGACTTGAATTTCCCCTAACTGAAAGAGTCTAATCGTTTCTCCAGAATCTGTATCTTGAAGACCAGCATTGACAAATGCAATAGCAAATGTGTTTTCTTCTCCTGCCAAAGCAACTTTTCCTGAAAAAATCACCTTATAGGTGAGTTCCTCATTTGAAGCAGTTCCATGAAGGATTACATTCTGCCCTCTAATCTTTCCTGAAAGTTCAAGATCTAGATGTCTGCCTCCTAGTTCTACTGCCCCTTGTGAAGTCATTCTCCAGGCATTTTCTCCAACCTTGATTGCTTTTCCATTAAAAAGCACAATTCCAGCATTGTAGGCTTTGGCATTAACAAATGCCCATCCTAGGGTCTCACCTTCAAACGATAATGCTTTTCGTATCTGTTCATCTGTATAGTCTTCAGGGACCTCAAAGTATCTAACTTGAAGATTTCCGTCTATTACTCGCTCAGTTAGAATAGTTCTAACCTTTTCCTTCTGAACAATTGCAGACTTGGGAATTTCTTTTATTGAATCCATGCCTGAATCATCAGTATTTTCTGCCTGAACTTGAGAAATAGTCAGCGGAGATGCTGCAAGCATAAAGACAATCATCAACCCAGTTCGGAAATTTTGGTTTGATTTTACCATGAGCCTAATATGCTGAATTTGATAGATTAGGGACAGCGAGAAATGATCCTGTTCCTTATATAGAAAAAATCAACAGACTGATTTTCTAAAATTTCTGCAAAAAAATAAGAAAAAATCAATGTATCAATTTTTGTGCCTAAATCCAGTACTTTTATAAAAATCTGACATTGAATTAATTTCCGCGCACCAAAAATGCTGATTTTTAGGGAATTTCAGGATGTGAAACACGTGTTCCGCTTTGCGTTCCGCTATAAAGTTTCAAAATGTACCTGATAAACACTGCACTCGTATACTAGTCCATGTCAAAACAACAATACAGGTCCGAAATGGGCATCATGGGTGATATCTTAGATGTCACTATGGAAGGAGGACGCACTGGGGTTATTGTTTCAGCTATCTCCCGTCGAGCCAACCTATCACACTATGCTGTATTAGACAAGTGCGAAAAACTTGTCTCAGCAGGATTAGTAGAGTCTGTCAAAAACGATAGAAACAGAGTCTACATGATTACAGAGAAGGGACTTCAATTCTTTCAAGAATTTAGAAGATTCCAGAATCTCGTGGAGTCAATGAATCTAAGGTATTAAGCCATGATGAAGCAAAAACTAGAACCTATTCACAGGCAAGAGCCTACCCTAGAAGATGGAATGCTTTTTGTAAGGACTGAGGGTATCCTCCAAACGATGGTTAGAGCGCCAATTATCCTGGCTGGATTGATTATCGTGGCAGTTATGATGCCTCTTCAGTACTCATTCTCTTCTACTAGAGCCCTTGATGTTACAGTTTATCCTGACGGTTCAACCCATGTGATGTCAGTAATTGAGGTAGATCCCTTAGAGCCAGACTTTACTGTAAAACTATATGGAAATACTATTGATAATTTTGTAGCCCAAAGCGAGGATGGGGATTTCTTACTAAGCAGTGTTAATGAAAATACGGCCACTGTGGAGACTTTTGGAATTTCAACAATTTTAGTTAATTATGATATTCATGATCTTGTATCTAAAGAAGGACGAATCTGGACTTTCTCAATTGAGGCACCTTCTAATTTTGGAATTCTAATGCCAAAGAACTCAGTAATAGTAGGAATGAGCGGAATTCCAATAAGTCTTGAAACAATTGATGAACAATCAAAAATTACACTTCCTTCTGGACAAAACCAGATTGACTATATCTTTAGTTCTCCAGTAACTAACCCACCAGTTACTCCACCCCAATCTCAAAGCTCATCCTTTGATAGTACTCTAGTAATAATCGGTGCAGGAATTGCAGCTGCAGGTATTGGTGGTGCAGTTGCTATTCAAAAGACAAAGAAGAGAGCACCAAAGGTTGAAAAAACCACTGCAACAACTAGTGTATCTGACAAGCCACTTGACGCTGAAACAATTTTCCAATTAAGACCCAATCTAAGAGAAGACGATAAAGAAATTGTCACATTCCTCTTTGAGAATGGAGGACAGGCACTTGAAAGTGAGTTACGTAAAAAATTCCTACAGCCAAGAACTACTATGTGGCGTGCAGTTAAAAGATTGGAACGATATGGTGTTATTGATATAGAGAAGAAGGATTTACAAAACCTAGTTAAACTCAAGTCAAAATTGGAGGAAGAACAATGAATAAACTAACACCTTATGCCCTATTGGTCCTTGTTGCAAGCATCACTTTTGCAGGTGTATCTCCAAATGCAGAAGCTCAGGATGATCCCCGCGCTCTACTAAAATTAGTAATCCAGGCAGAAAACCAAATTAAACGACAGATCTCCTCAATGGATACAGTATCTGATGATATTCAAAAATTACTTCGTCAAGGTTCTATTGAAGCAGATGCACTGGAAGAATCAATCAAAAAACAGGATGTGGATTCAGCTAGAAAACACTTCCAAGAAGCAATGAGAATCTTCAAACAAATTAGCCACATGCTATCTGACAGACCTTCTGTTGCCCAAACAGATTCTACTGTTGACTCTATAAAAGCTCGAGAACTAAAAGGAAATCTAGAAAGAATCATTCAATATGTTAACAGTCTCAAAAATATCGCCAATAGAGAAAAGGTCGACATTAACTTTTCAGAAATTAACAGTCTGATTGATTCTGCAAAATCCCAGATAATTGATGGTAATTATGATCAAGCATATGATACTCTTGAGAAGCTAAAATCCTTAAGCTCTGATGCAAATCAATCCATGCGTGATTATGCATCACAAAAGGCATCTGATAGAGCAAGAGATTACGCCAATGATTATCTAGAAAAATTAGACAGACTCATAGAACAAGCAAAGAATCTTGGTCAACCCGATCAAGTAATCAAAGAATTAGAGGATGCAAGAGAAGACCTCTCAAATGCTTCATCAACCACTGAAATTGTAGAGAAAATTCGCAAAATAATCTCCATAAAAAAGCAATTTGAATTAACAAAATCTGATAGAATAGAATCCAGAGTATCTCAAATAGAAAAAATCCTTGATAGGTTGTCAGGAATCGATGGTATTGATACTGATTCAATTAATTCAGCAAAAAAAATGGTTGATGAAATAAAGGCAATGTTGACTGATGGAGAATTTGAGTCAGCACAAGAACTTTTACGTGTTCTGACAGATAATGTAAAAGAATTACAAAAATCATCTTAACACAAACTTCATATAATTTTCATATTGTCCTGTCATCATGGCATCAAAACAGATCACTGTTGGGGTTGGAATTCCTATGATAGTGGTGGGTTTTTTGATGGCATTACTATGGGCTCCTTTTGAAGGTGAAATGCAAAATACCGTAGAATTTGTTGGTAGTCTTATTGGAATTCTTGGAGTAGTATTTTTCATATCTGGACTATTCTATGCAAAAGAACCAGTCTTGCAATAGAACTCATTGAATAAATAATCAACCAGATTATCTTTTCCATGAATGTAAGAATCTTTGAAATATTCACCTCAGTTGAGGGCGAAGGCATCCTTTATGGAACAAAGACCATGTTTGTTAGACTGGCAGGATGTCCATTCACTTGCTTTTACTGTGATACCAAAGAATCACTTCCTATGGATTCGGGAGTAGAATACTCTATTTCTGATGCATGCAAGATGATTGATGAGCAACTAAAAGAACACACTTACAAAGTAAACTTCACAGGTGGAGATCCGTTGGTACAGCATGAAGCAGTTGCCGAGCTTGCAAAGCACATCCAATCAAAACGTATTCTCACATATTTGGAATCATCATGTTTTGATGCAAAAAAATTTCAACATGTTTTACCATACATGGATTTCATAAAAATTGAATTTAAAACCAAAGAATCAGATTTTGTCGATTCTAAACATTATCCAACTCTCTTAGATAATGCATTTGAGTGTCTTAGAACAGCCGTTAATTCAAAAAAGAAGACATACATCAAAATTGTAGTTAGCTCAAAGACCACAAAAGAAACAATTTCAGAACTATCAAAGCGAATTTTCTCTACAATTTCAAAGGATGATATCTCTGGATTTATCATTCAACCTACCTATGGAATTTCCGAACCAACCTTAGAACAGCTTTTAGCATTTTATGATGTAGTGGTACCTTACTATGATGAAGTAAGAGTTGTTCCTCAATTACATAAAATCATTGGGGCACCATGACAACATTTGGGAATCCTTCAAATAGTAGATGAATCGTCTGAAAATATCGAAATGGACGAAGAACGAGTTCACAAACTAGTAAGAGAGCTTATCATCGAACTAGGAGAAGATCCCACAAGAGAGGGATTACGTGAGACTCCTAGAAGAATTGCAAACATGTACAAAGAAATCTTTTCAGGATATGACTCTGATTCAGAATTATCTGTACAATTTTCTGAAGACTCTGACGTAGTTGTTGCAAAAGATATCCAGTTTTACTCTATGTGTGAACACCACATGTTACCATTTTTTGGTAAAGTCCACATTGCATATTCTCCAAATGGACGAGTATTTGGAATTTCAAAACTGGTTAGATTAGTGGAGAAGTTCTCAAAGAGACTCCAAATTCAAGAACGCCTTACAAAAAATATTGCAGATGAACTACATGCCCAGGGTGTAAAAGGAGTAGTTGTAGTCGCCGAAGCCGAGCACCTATGCATGAAGATGAGAGGAGTCAAAAATGATGCAAGAATGACAACTAGTGCATTCAGAGGAATTTACGAAAACAAGGATGAGCGAGAATCTGTCGTTGCCATGATCAGAAAGCGGTCTTCTGAACAATTTTAGATCTGATTAAACATTAAATACCGAGTTATTAAGACGAGTTTTGTGGGCGTACACAATAACATTCACATTCCAAAAGAATCTTGGCCACACTGGATTTGGTATGCTATTGAATTTGCAATCGTTTTAGCAATCTCAATGTTAGTTGCAAGAGAAATTACTGATCCTATGCTGGGTGACATTGCAGCTCTTGTAGGTCAAAGTGCGGCCCTAGAGTCTTGGGAAGGAATTACAGTTCACTCTAAAGATTTTGTTAATCTTGCACCAGAAATAAGAGGCCAGGTTGAATCAATGGCTAATTGGATATTTTATTCAATAGTAGCTGGAATTTTCCTTGGATGGTATATTGTCATTAGGGGATTCATCCTCAAAAAGAAAATTCTTGATAACAAATACTAGAGATATACTGTCTGGTCTGTAACTCCAGCTGTAGCAAAAGCAACTTTTCTGTTGTTACATGATTCACATTTTCCACAATGAAACTTTTTACTCTCATAACAGCTCCATGTTTTAAAAATATCTAACCCAAGATTTTTCTGACCAATTTTTATTAAATCACTTTTTGATAGTCCTGCTCTGTATGGAGACCAAACTTCTAGTGGTTTTCGTATCTTCTTCTTAATCCCATCTATTTCGCCCTCATTAAAAGCAGATTCAATTTTTTTAGCAAAAGAGGGTCTGCAATCAGGATAGTTAGTATCTCCTTTATGCGCACCGTATGCTACAAGGGATGCTCCTAGAGTATATGCCCATGCAGAGGCAATTGATAAGAAAACTGCATTTCTAATTGGCACTACAATAGAATATTCAAATTTTTGAGGAATTTTTCTTTTTGAATCTGTAAGAACATTTGTTTTACCATAAAGATCCCTCATAAATCCAATATTGACTATTTTATGTTCCTTAAAACCAAGAGATTTTGAAAATTTTTTTGCAATTTTAATCTCTTGATCTGCACGCTGTCCATAGGAAAACGTAATCCCATACAATTGAAAATTTGGTTTTAGATGAACAGCAGTACACACTGAATCAATTCCGCCACTAAAGATCACAACAGCCTTTTTCATTTCAAATAACTATCGAGTTTTAGGACCCATACTTGGTTTGCATACAACTGTCTTACATTCAAGTTTGGCTGTTCTAAAACCTCTTTCCATAGCAGCACTGATTTTTTTAACATTATTTGATTTGGATGTAAAAGCAATCACTGATGGCCCTGCTCCGCTGATTGTTACGCCAAATGCACCTGCATCAAGTGCCAATTTCTTTACCTTTGAAAATCCTGGAATCATATGTTGTCTTGCAGGCTCTACAATTACATCCTGAATTGAAGTTCCAATTAATTTTGAATCTCTTAAAAGAAATCCTGAAACTATAGCAGATGCATTTGAAAGATTTTTGATAGAATCTTTTAGGTCAACCTTTTTTGGAATTACACTTCTTGAAACTTTGGTTTTTTTTGCAGGAACATCAAGTTTAGGAATCGCAACACAACAAACTAGATCTTTTGGAGGGTTTATTCTTATGACATTTAGCGGATTAGTCCTCACAATCACAAATCCACCAAGAACCGATGCTGCAACATTATCATAATGAATTGAACCTGCACTTGCTTTTTCACCCATACCAGCATATTCCACCAAGGCATTACCGTCTAATTTTAGATTGAATAATTTATCAAAGGCGATTGCAGTTGCAGCAGCTGATGCTGCACTACTACCCATCCCAAAACCTGCAGGCACACCCTTTTTGATTTTAATCTCCAATCCTCCTTTGGTTCTAAATTTTTTCATCATGTATTTGGCAACTAACCCTGCAGTGTTGCTCTCTACATTCAAAGGGATAGAGTCTGAGCTGATAATTTTAATTCCATTCTTTATTTTTGTTAGAGTGATCTCATCATAAAATGCATCAAGTGCCAAGCCAAATACATCAAATCCTGGCCCAAGATTTGCAGTTGATGATGGTGCTTTTACTGATACCCTGTTCAATTAATCTTCAATCTCCTCTCCAAGATTTATCATTCTACTTAACGAGCTTTCTAAATTAACCATTCCTTCACCAGTTACATTTGATATTGGGATAATACCTTGAGCAAAACCTCCTAAATTCAAACCTCGTAAAATGTTTGATGCAAGAGTATACGTTTCGCCATCTGTTTCAGATGCAATAGCATTTTCTAATGAACTCAAATTGGATGTCCACTTTAGAATGTCTTTTATCTTTTCACCAATCAAATCGATTTTTGTCAATGCATTAACTGTTGGTAGTCCCAATCGTAATCTTATCGATGTTGACAAAAGAGCAATTGAAACAAAATTAATTGGTGTTGTAACTAATGCTCCATCATACAAGAATACTGAGATCTTTTCATCCTCTGTAAGATTTTGAACAAGAAATGGACCACTCGAGCGGTATGCAAATAACTCAATTTGTCCCGGTGTATCAACAATCAAGTAATCAGGATTGACATTATCGATTTCTAGCTTGATATCATCAATCTTTGATGCTATCAAATCGTTTGCCATAATCATTGCGCCATTTGGTCCTAGATCATATTTTTTCATAATTGAAACGATATCTACATGATCTCTCACATCAATATCACAACTATATGGTAGACTTGCGACACCTGGATCTAAATTAAGTACTGCTGCAAATGCTCCATTTTTTGTATAGTATTCATTAATTTTAGATGTAAGCAGGGATTTTCCAGAACCAGCTGTGCCTGCAATAAAAATTGACTTCAATCCTTCGCGATATTGTCTATTATTCGCTTATATTTGAATCCATAAAAATTCCATTAATGAATTGGAGAATAATTGCAATCCCTGCAAGTATGATTCCAATAATCATAATTGCTATCCAGTTTGACATTCAACTTGATGATATCTTTTCCATGGGTGTTGTGCCCTTTGTTGGAGCAGTAGCAGCGATTTTTATCAAACTTGGACTACAAGGAATAAAGTTTAGCTATATTACGCGAAATTATCTTGGAAAGATTGACTCCATATGGAAGATGACTGGAGTCAGAATTGGAAGCGAATTTATCAAATTTACAACCCCCATGTTTGTTGGTGCAGAGTTTGTTGTCATCTATTGGTTACACAAAAAAGGAGTTTCACCATCAAAGGCATCTTGGATTGCCATCATGGATATTGTAACCGAAGTATTAGCTGGAGGAATTTTATCAATCATGGCAGGAGTTATTGCATTAATTCATGGGGCTTATGTTGTAGCAACAATTGTTTTGATTACTAGTATCTTTGTAACGACATTATGGCTAGTTTTATTCTTTCTTTCATCAAAAAAGACATTCCAAGTACCACAATCTCTCTCAAATCTTGTTATAAGATTTGGTAAAGAAAAAGGAGCAAAATACATTCAACAATCAAACATGTGGATGGAAGAAGTATGTACAATGAGTAGAAAAAATCTCAGAACTAAAGAATCAAAGAAAGTTTTTGTTAACGGACTTTTGCTATCATTACTTTCCTGGATTTTCTATGGAATCTCATTTATGATTATAGCTCATGGTACTGGATTTTTCATTAACGTATTTGATTCTGTGATGGCTGTAATGGCTGCAAATGCTATCGGAAACTTGCCAATAACAGTTGGGGGTTCAGGATTGGCAGAATTTGGAATTGTCGCATATCTAAACAACTTGGATCCGTTTAATTTTGAAATTTCAGAAAATAGCATAGAATGGAATGCAGTGATTGGGTGGCGTATTGCAACCTATTATGTTCCAATAGCAGTAACGTGGATTCTTTTAGTAAAGCTGGCACTTAGTAAATATACAAAACCTGAAATAAAATAGAAAGCACTTTATTTTTGGAAATTTGAATTAAAAAAATGAATTTCACAAACAAAACTGTTCTCATTACTGGCGCATCAAGTGGAATTGGTGAAGCATCTGCCATAGAATTTTCAAAAAAAGGTGCATCAATTATACTGGTTTCAAGAGATAAAGCAAAATTAGAACTAGTCTCAAAAAAGCTTGAGCAGTTTAAGAATAAAGTATTGGTTTATCCATGTGATGTTTCAGAAAAGTCCGAAGTTGAATCAATGTCCAAGTATGTTTTAGAAAAATTTGACCATATCGACATACTTGTAAACAATGCAGGATTTGCAATCTATGGTTCTGTTTCTGATTTATCTATTGAAGAAATAGAATCTCAAATGAAAACAAATTATTTTGGCATGGTTTATTGCATCAAAAATTTTCTTCCTTCTATGATTAAACAAAGATCTGGACACATTGTCAATGTAGCATCTGTTGCAGCAAGCTTTGGTCTTCCAGGAATAGCATCATACTGCGCATCAAAATTTGCAATGCTTGGATTCTCAGAGGGATTAAAACATGAGCTAAAGAATACTGGTGTTGGAGTTACCGTTGTTAGCCCAATCATGGTTAGAACAAATTTCTTTGATCATCCGTCATTTGAAACAATGCCAAAGTATTCTCCTACTTCGCTTTCTGCAAAAACTGTAGCAAGGGCAGTTGTAAGGGCTTCATCATCCTCACGATTAGAGATTATTGTACCATCTATTGTACGAGCAGCGGTATGGGCAAAACATACTATCCCCTATGCAATTAATCCTATAATTGGTTCAGCATTTAAGAAACAACTAGATTCAATGAAAAAATGAGTTACTCTTCTGAATCATCAGATGATTCTGGAGAACCAACATCCAATAGCTCAAGACTGTTGAGATTAAACTGATAGATTGCATTCATCTCAATCTCTTTTTCTTTCTGCAAAAATTCTACCACTTTTTTACTAAGTGGTGCCTTTAGCATGTCAAATTTGAATTCATAGACAACTCCCTTCTCCAAGTCTGAAGTCTTTAGCTTTTTTGGCAGATCCATTGTTACAATATGTCTGCCATCTTCAACTGGATCATACAGCTGAGTATCCATCTTGCCATCTTTATCATAAATCTCTAAAATGTATCCTGTTCTTGTCTGTGGAGATGGTTTTTCAAATTTTGCATTCTGAATCTCATCAGTGACCCACTTTGGAATGTCTTCCTTCTTTTTTACCATATTAGATCACACTAAAGACGCTGTTTTTCTTTTTTACTTTTTTGCCACCACTCTTGATAGTCATACTGTCTATCTGCTTTGGTGTACTCTTTCTGGTTTAGTCTAGCTCTGATATCTCCAACCTGCTCTCGTGTTGCATAAAGACCACATTTTGGACACACAAAGTGTTTAGTTCTTGTATCCATCTTCATGGGAAATTCTATTGTTTCAAATAATTTGTTTAATTCATCTCTGTTTCTTTCTTCTTCGAGAGTATCATCTTCATATTTTTGCTGGATCTTTTTTTTCTCCCGTGCTGTACATTCTGGACAATTTACCAATGTTGACTTGACCTAATGTTTTCCATAAAAGCGTTCCCAAATTCTTCGATCAATGTTGAATAAAACAGCATCTGGTACGCGGATTATGTCTTCATCCCTTGCGGTCAGTTCGCCCATCGAAATACCGCGTACCAGATAACATTGATTATTCTAAAATGGTATTATTTCTTCTTTTCAAGAAATTCTGAAACTATCAATGCGGTGTTTTTTGCACCATTTCCATCAAAGTTTTGTGAAAATTCGGCAAGATTTTCTTCATACAACGAATAAGCTGATTTTATTTTTTTAATTGCAGAAATTACTTGTTTGGTACTCTTTGCTAAAACTCCTAACTTCTTCTCTTGAGCCCACGCAAGTTGGTTTGTATGCTCATCATAAATTGGCATGCCGATAATTGGTTTTGATTTTTCTCCCAAAATCTCACCCATAACTGTGTGAGAGCCGTTAATCACAGCATACCTGCATTTCTCCAAGATGGAATCTTTTTCTTGCTCTGAAAGAAAACCAACATCAATTTGAATCCAATCTATCTTTTTTTCTAATGCTTCGGTAATTCCATACTTTTTTCCATCTTGTCCCAAAACTGAATCAATTGAAGGATCATTTGTTGCATGAGAAATTATTCTACGCTCATTTCTCATCTCATTATCAGAAAAGACCTGATTATATCTTTGACCAGTGCCTTCATTAGTTGATTTGTTTCCTGTTCTCATCCAATAACCAAATTCTTTATCAACAATTAATTTCTCAAGATCACTTTTTGGTGTAGATTCTAAATTTTTTTCTGCAGTAAAATTTCCAACATAGATTACTTTTTCTTTGACTTTTTCAGGGAAATTCAGATTATACTCACACATTGTGTATGGAGGAGATGAGTCTGCGACAAGAATCTTAGTAGCCTTTGCAATCTGTTTTGCAACAAAAACTAGTGATGGATAAAAATAAAATCTTGATTTCCATAATCTTGGCATAAATTGATTTGTGACAAATAAACTGGGGATATTTCTGTTATATGCTAGAACATTAGACCCCATGTCTCCATCATTAATTACTAGATCAAACTTTTCTGTATCGTATAACCGACGTTCTTCCTTTAGATAGCTTGAAATCTGTTTGATAAGAGGAGGATTTTTTGAAATTGGCAGTGCTACATTTAACATAGATAGAGAAAGACTTGGACCCATCTTTCCATCAATGGGAGTTGGCATCAAAATCTCATGAATCTGTTCTCTTTTATCAGGAAATTTTTCTACTAGCTTTTCATAGATTGGAGATTTTGTAGAAAAGTGAATCTGATAGTCATCAACAAAATCTGGTAAGACTTTGTTTAGTCTCATCATTCTTGAATAATGACCATTACCCCACGGATAGATGAATTCGCCTATCTTCTTCATATGCTAAAAACAAATCAAGCCGTTTAAATTTTCAATGCTCTAAACCAAGCGAATCAAGAATATCATGAATGTTATTTGCGCCTAGTTTGATAGAGATCTTTTGTTTGGATTTTATTGCATCCTGTACTATTTTTTGTACATTGATTCTTTTCTCTTGGAGCTTGATTTTTTGAAGCCTTTGAATATTTGATAGAAACTTGGTAATCCCTATTTGTCTTGCAGTTTTGAGGATATCCTCATCAAGACCGCCTAGAGGAGTAATCGGTATGATAGAATTTTTAAACACTTTTTGTTGTAACTCATCGGAGAATTTTACTGGAAAAATTAACGGTGTAATTGGTAGAGAAACATGTGTAATCTTTTCTGTTTTAGAGATCTCAATTGCTATTTGTGTTATAACATCTACAAAATGCAAATAATTTTCAAGATCGGTTGGAAGAGGTAAAAACTCTAACTCTATCTTTGATTGTAAAGTGAATGGTAAAATTTGATTTAGAATCTTTATTAGATTTTGAAGTTCTGATTCATCTCTATAACAAATGATTAATTTTACTGTAAATCCTTCTTTGATTGTTTCAATTACGTTTAATGCAGATAATTCATCATATATGCAACAAAGAACTTGTTCATTGTGAAAATCATTAGGAATTCCATTAAGACCTTGATCAACAAAAATGCATGTATATGCATTTGATTTTGTCAGATATGTATACAATAACTTGTCATGCTTAGTTTCTGTTCCAGGTTTTATTCCAAGATTAGTTGTACTCTCAATAATTTTTCCTGTAGCTGCAATCTCAACATCCTTTGGTAGATAACCTTTGGGACTTCCTTCAACCTTTACTAAAAACTTCTCTCCTTTGAGAATTAAATTTTTCCCAATTTTATTTATCTGAGAAATAACTAAATCAAATTCATTCTCAATTTTGTTTGCTATAGCTACTTGGTTAATGCCAAATAATGTATTGATGGTTGAGGAAGCAATTACTGGATCATCAGCTTTTACTACTATTACATCATCATCGACTGTAATACTCTCAAATTTTAGATTACGAATCTTTAGAATTTTTTTAATATTTGATATCAGTGTCTTTGTTTTATTTTTTCCAAATATTGATGGAAATACTATAACAAATACCTCATTTTCCATTTTTCTTTTTTATTTCCAGTTGTTTATAATTCAGGATCGTAAATTACCTCGTAATCATTATAAAACTAACCAAGTCATGATAAATTGTGACTAAATTTACTCAAAAAGAACTTGATGAGCTAAACTCTACAATTAATTCCGCTCAAGATGCTCTAAAATGGGCTTCAGACAATCTACATCCAAGAATCGCAAAGGCATCTAGCTTTGGAGCAGAAGATGCTGCAATCACTGATATGATGATAAAAGTTAATCCGGAATTTCGATTCTTTACACTTGATACAGGAAGATTACCACAGGCAACATATGACATAATGGATGATGTCAGAAAAAAGTATGGCATAAAGTTTGAAGTCTTATTTCCTGATACAATAGAAGTGCAACAGATGGTTCACGAAAAAGGAATGAATCTATTTTATGATTCTGTAGAGAATAGAAAATTATGCTGTGAAATTAGAAAGGTGCATCCAACAAATAAGATGCTTAAAACACTCGATGGATGGATAACCGGATTACGAAGAGATCAGACATCAAATAGAAATGAGGCAAAGATGTTTGAGATTGATACTCAACATGATGATATACTCAAAATTAATCCAATAATTAATTGGACTTGGGATCAAGTCTGGAAATACATCAAAGAAAATAATGTACCATACAACAAGTTACTTGATAAGGGATATCCGAGCATTGGATGTGAACCCTGTACCAGAGCTATCAAAGATGGCGAAGATTTAAGAGCTGGAAGATGGTGGTGGGAAAATGAAGGCCACAAAGAATGTGGACTGCATATAGATTACAAAAAATAGAAAAATGACTCAGGAAATTTCTGGAATAAAACCCCACGGTGGGAAGCTCATAAACCGTGAGACAAACAAAGATCCTACTGGATTATTCTCTATTACTATCAGTGAGGATCTTGCAAATGATGTGGAAAATATTGCAGACGGAATTTTTAGCCCTTTGGAAGGATTTCTGGGTCAAGCTGACTTTGAAAGTGTTATCACAAAGGGGAGACTAACAAATGATCTAGCTTGGACTATACCAACTGTACTAGACGTTGATGATTCCACTGCAAAGAAAATGAAAGATGCTGGTGATGTCTTGTTAAAGAATCCAGATGGAACTGGCGTTGCAATACTACATGTAGAGGAGACATTTTCCTATGACAAAGAAAAGACATCACAAGGTGTCTATGGGACAAATGACTCAAAGCATCCAGGTGTTGCAAAAACAAATTCTATGGATGATACACTTGTAGGCGGAAAGATAGATTTCATTAAAAGACCTCAGGAATCAGAAATTAGAAAATATAGAATGACTCCAAAGCAGACTAGAGAGGCATTTGCAGCTGCTGGCTGGAAGACAATAGTTGCATTTCAAACTAGAAATCCCCCACATGTTGCTCATGAGATGCTCCAAAAGACTTCCATTACAACTAGAGACGGAGTATTTGTTAACCCATTAATTGGAAAGAAAAAGTCTGGTGACTTTGTTGATGAAGTTATTGTAAAATGCTATGAAACCATGATTGCAAATTATTATCCACAAAATAGATGTAAGCTTGCAACACTACATACAGAAATGAAGTATGCTGGCCCAAAAGAAGCAATACACCATGCAATAATGCGACAAAACTATGGCTGTACTCATATCATAATAGGTCGAGATCATGCAGGAGTTGGCAATTATTATGATCCCTTTGCAGCTCAAAAAATCTTTGGAGACTATCCAGAACTTGAGATTGCTCCCGTGTTCTTTCCTGCCTTCTTTTATTGCAAAAAGTGTCTTACCTTTACAAATCAGAAAGCATGCCCGCATGATGATTCCTCCAAAGAACAGATTAGTGGAACTCAACTACGTGAGATGATCCAAAACGGTCAGGCACCAAATGAATTTATTCTTAGACCTGAAGTTTCAAAAGTTATTCTCAACTATGATAAACCATTTGTTGACTAGATATTTATTCGCGCACTATCAAAGTTTAACGTGAAGCAAGTAATAGTTATTCTGGTATTAGCACTATTCATTGTTACACCAGCCTTTGCTCAAGAACAAAAAAATCCGTCACTAAAGATTAATCTAATTGAAATCCCTGCAGAAGAATTTAATCGAGTTGCACGAGATACACAAATTGTTGAGCTTGAAGATACTCATGCAATAAGCTGGCAAGTAACCATTGATAACAATCTACTTTATGCAAATCCAAATGGAAACGGTGTACTGCGATTCTATGATGAACAAAACTCTGAAAAATTTATTGAGATTGGTATGGGCAGTCCTACTGAACACAAATTTTGGGTTGCAGTACAACTACCTGAAGATGAAGGATACGTAGTTGTACATAACAAGTTAGAGCGTGGATGGTTTCCATCTGCAAAGACTATCGTGTCATATACTGATAGGGCAGGTATGACAGTAAACAATGGAGAGAGAATTGAGGTCAGTAACCTAGATGTTGGAGTATTTGCAATAAAGTCATACTCTGTATTTGGAATGGAGAACTCTGCAAATCCTCCTGCAGTAAACTCTGGAAACATGATAGTAGAGTTTCTATCAGGCGATCCATCACAGAATGTATTTGCATTGTTTCCGTTTTATGTGACTGCAGCTGTTGGTCTTTTGGCAGGAGTATTGTTTCTAACTAAGCGACGCTCTTCTTAATTTTGTAATAGCTACAACTTCTCTTTATCTTGCAAACATTACACATTGGTGATATTGGCTTGCAAATGTTTTGTCCATACATTACAAAGGTGTCATTAATTTCTAGCCAAAACTTTTTTGGAATTTTCTCCATTAATTCCATCTCTGTTTCTTCTGGAGTTTTTGTTTTTACTAATCCTAGCCTGTTTGATATTCTATGTACATGAATGTCAACTGGAATGGCTGGTTTTTCAAATGCGTAAACTAGTACACAGTTTGCAGTCTTTCTACCAACACCTGGGAGTGCAACTAGATCATCTAGCATGTCGGGAACTTTACCTTTGTATTTTGAATTAATTATGGTTGCAACTTCAATGATACGTTTAGCTTTTACATGATAGAATCCAATTGGTTTGATTATTTTTTCTACATCTTTGAGTTTTGCATTTGCTAATGTTTTTGCATCTTTGTATCTTTTGAATAACTCTTTAACAACCTTAGTTGTACTTTCATCCTTTGTTCGTGCAGAAAGAATTGTTCCTATTAATATGCTAAAAGGACCACCAGTCTCTGCTTCGTGTAATTCTCTTAGTGCTGTCATACGTGGTGGCTTGACAGAGTTCATTGTATCCATCATGCCAGTAATGATTTTTTTTGTGTCCATCATTTGTTGATCATCTTTTGTGCCTTGGCAAATATTTCATTCCATTTTTTCCACACGAGTCTACCTGTTTGAGTATTCTGTCTACTTGGATGATATGAACAAATAATCTTGTATTTTTCATGCAAAATGACATTTCCGTGGGCAAATTTTTCTCCTCTTATTTTCAGAAGCTTACAGCATGTATCAAAGGCAATTTTTCCTAGGCATACAATTACTTTGGTTTTCTCCAGAATTTCTAATTCTTGCTCTAGATATGCAAAGCAGTTTTCAAATTCATCCCTTGATGGTTTGTTATCTGGTGGTGCACAACGAACGGCAGCTGTAATGAATGCATTTTTTAGAAAAAAGCCATCATCAAGACTCTGACTGGTTGGTATTGATGCAAATTTGTTCTCATACAATACCTTTGCAACCCAATCACCTGAACTATCACCTGTAAACATTCTTCCAGTTCTGTTTCCTCCATGAGCAGCAGGTGCCAAACCAATGATTAGAACTTGTGCATTAATGTCTCCAAATCCCGCAAGTGGTTTTCCCCAGTATTTTTCATTGGAGTATCTTTTTACTTTATTTCTTGCAACATCTTTGATATACGAATTTAATCTCAGACACTTTTTGCATTTGATGATCTTTGAATTTAATTTTTGTAACTTATTTACTCTGATTTCTTTTTTCATAATTTAAAAAATCTTTTCTGTTTTGTAAATAAAATTATTAAAATCATTGATGGTATTAATAGCAAGAACGGCAATTCGAATTCTGGTAATGATTTATCTGGAGAATAAATCTCTCCCCACAAGCTTGGACTGGGAATTTCATTTCTTCCTACATTGATTCCTTCTGGCCATGTTACTGTTTGATCAGTATGTGCATCATAGACACCAAGATAAAATCCATAAATGCTTGATCTACCTATCACTTCAATAGGAATTCTATACTCGTATGTTGCATGTGGTATGTTGCTATAACGATCATTTTCATCTGACGCACTACCATATCCAATGTAATCGTCATGTGAATCAATCTGTTTGAAATGATTGGTCAATACAAGAGGGGATCCCCCCTGAAGTGTTGGAGAATTTTTTCCACCTAGAGCTGATACAAAACAATAATCATCCTCATTTGGAATTTCTGTCTTGTCATTTTTTGTATCAAAACATAAAACTGCTTTGTCTAAACCTTTGTCTATGTGGATGTCACCGACAACATCAGCTAAGATGTAAATGTAATCACCTTGATGAGCAGAACGTAATTTTATTGGAATGTTTCCACCATACTCTGTTAGTGTTGATTTTTTCCATTCATTCCATACAGTCCACTTGCCATCAAATTGAAGCTTATCCATCTCACTTGATATTGTAATTGGAATAGGTTCGTATGCAAAAGACTCGTTAATGGAAACAACAGATGTTAAAATTAATAATGCTATTAGGAAACCACGTAGCTTCATTATTCAAAAATTACTATATCCTTTCATAAATAATATTGTCTTATCAACAAATATTATCCTCCGTTTGTATCGTACCATATGAAAAAAATCATTGTAATTGCAGCCGTTGTAGTTTTAGCTATTGGAATTGGATTTTCATTTTCTATGGAAAACCCTGAAGTTATTCCAGAGGTATCAGAAAATATTGTAATCCCGGCTGAGCCCCTTACAGAGCATAAAATCTCCCTGAGTGAATCCATGGACATGTCTGGCCCCTAGGCTTTGGGTTGCCAAATTGGACCATCTTATTCGTAAATATTTCCATAATTACTAATAACTGGATTCATCATTCACAGTATAATGAAAGAACAACACAAGACTATAGCTGTCTTAGGTGCAATTGTTGCACTATCAGGTGTTTTGGCAGGAAATATGGCATTAGGCTTTTTTGATAATGATTCTAGTTCTGCAAATTCCTTGGCAACAAGCGGTCTTATGACCGGACATGTAACTATGACAGTATATGACGCAGATGGTAACATCAAAGCATACCAACAATCTGATAACATCATTGTTAATCAGGGTGAGAACTGTGCTGTAAAGACATTGTTTGGTAATGTTACTGGTGCAACAGGTGTTATTTGTGGTGATGATGTTACAGATGGTCCAGGACACTTTAATGTCATTGCAATTGGTAACCAAACTGTTGGTACTGATACTGCAGCTGATGGTAACCTAAAACTTGTTAATGAGCACAATCAAACAAATAGCGGATTTACAAGAGTTAGAGATACAACCCCAGCATATACCGCAGCATCTGGTTCAACTGCAGCTAAAGTAGTACTGTCAAATGCATTCACTCTTGCAGCAGATGGAAGTGCAGGCTCATCAAGAACTGTTTCTGAATCAGGTCTGTTTAATGCAACAATTGGTGCATCAATGCAAGCAACTCACAATGCTGATGCAATGTTTGCAAGACAAACCTTTTCACCAATCACTGTTAATGCAGGTGAAACACTAACTGTTGAATGGACAGTTAATGTCGGTGGAGCAGGAACACTAGGCAGCGAACCAACATCTAGTCAATAGATTCTCTGAATCTATCACACCTTTTTCTTCTTTTTAATTCTAAAAAATCATACGTAGTTTCTACAGTACAAGTATTATACTTCAATAATTCCAATAAGACTATTGGAATTAACGCGAGATGAAGAGGCTGCATTAAAGGGCGAATATGGAGAAACTTTTGCATTAGTATATAGAATCCTTGTTGCAACAGGTGAGGCCACAAATTCTGAAAAACTCATTCCCATTGAATGGGCTCATCTTTCTGGTGTAAATTATAATACAATCGGAGATGCTGGGGAAGAATTTCTATCTACTCTAAGTAAAGATGCACGTGTAAAAGTCAAAACAACTTTGAATCCTATGGGATATGATATTGATAGTGTTTCAAGATATGATCTAGATGAAAATTTTATTTCAAAACAAGAAAGCATAAGAAAATCATATGAGAGAATGGGAGTAACTTCTTCTTTTTCATGTATTCCTTATGATATCTTTGATTTACCAGGTAAGGGAACACAAGTCTCCTTTGCAGAAAGCAATGCAGCAATTTATGCAAACTCTGTTGGAGGACTAAAAACCAACAAAGAGAGTGCATTTAGTGCACTAGCAAGTGCAATAACAGGAAAGAGTCCTTATTCTTCTTTACGAAAAGACAATACTCCAAACATTACCATCCAAATGAAAGTCGAGAATCCTAATGAGATGATGTATGGGATGTTAGGATACTTTGCCGGAAAGGTCGGTGAGACATCTGTGGCAATCTCAGGGGTAAAAGAAGTAGATCATAGGAGCTGTAAGTCACTTTGTGGTGGTATGGGTACTTCTGGTACATGTGGAAAATTTGTATTTGGTGAGGGTGAAAAAGACTCAGAAAAGATTGATTTTGATAAAAAAGAAGCGCAAACAGTTTTTGATGAGCTAAACACCACAGAAAAAGGTGACATTGTCACACTTGGAAGCCCTCAATTGGGATTAGATGAGCTACATGATCTTTCATTAATGCTAAAAGGAAAATCATTTACAAAACGATGTATGATTTTTTGTCCTCGCTCCGTTCAGGAACAGGCAAGAAAAATTGGATACACAAATGAAATTGAACGTGCAGGATGTGACATACTATCGGATTGCTGTACTTGTCTGACTCCTCTAATTAACAAAAACTCAGTAGATGGTGTTACAACTAATAGCATTAAAGGGGCATATTACTTGAAAAATTCTACTGGTGTTGATGTCAATCTTAAATCACTATCAGATATTGTAAAAGAAGAAACAAGATGATGTCAAAAGTTATCGTAAAGGGAAAGACCCAGGGAAAAATTCTAAAGTCAAACAATCCAATAAATTTTCTTGGAGCAGTAGACAAAAAATCTGGAGTAATCAAAGACAATACATATGATATCTACAACAAGTCAATCAAGGGCACAATCTTTGTCTTCCCTCATGGAATTGGAAGTAGTGTTGGAGCATACACGATTTACTCCTTAAAGTCAAACAATTCAGCTCCACTTGCAATGATTTGTACAAAAGCCGATCTAACAGTTGCATCAGGATGCGCTCTTGCAAACATTCCTCTGATTATTGTTGATCAAAAAGAATTTGATTCATTAGAAAACGATTCTGAAATTACAATTGATACTGATGAATACTAGCTAAAGTTTTCTAACTACTTTTCCGTTTGGGCTTTCTTCTGAAAATACAATTCCCTGGAATTTTTCAATTATGACATCTTTTGATAACCAAGAGTTTTTATCAAGACCAGCTTTTTGACATGTGTGTTCCAAAAATTGTTCTTCATCCCAACCATATTCAATTGGAACTTGCGGTAATAGTAAACCCGAAGAAAATGATCTTTTGATTATTAATCCATCCCTACCAATCTTGATCTTTGATGGATACTCTTTTGGATCGTTAACAACAATTTTTTCTGGCTCACTTAGAATAGTAACTTCAAAATTTATTTCTGATACCTCTTCTTTGGTCAAAGGTGGAAACCTGGGATCCTTTGTTGCAGCAGCAACTGCAGAATCCTCCAGTGTAGTATAGAGTTCTTTATCTGAGATAGGATATCCAATACATCCTCGCAAATCATTTTGTTTCATTAGTGTGACAAAAATTCCTGAAATAAAAGAAAACTTTTTTTTAAAACCATCATCAAACTCAAATGATTCATTATTCAAATAATGAGTAACAATCTTTCTTGATGCTTTAACAATTAATTCTCCATCATTATCTGTCAAATCATTGCATCTTTTCATTTAACATCTTAGTGTATTGTACAAGCTTTTCTATATGCGTTCCTTTCCAGTATATCTTATCACATTTTTTGCATATCCAAAATTCTGAATGATCTATTACTCCAATCGGAATTTTTTTTAAGATATCTTCTCTTTTAATCGATGCAATTTTTTCATTACACAATGAGCACCTTATTTTATCAAAATCAATTGCAAATTTTTTAATTGAATAATGCTTTGCAATCTGAATTAATTGTTCAACTTCTACTACTGATTCAAGTACCGTGCTCTGAATTTTTTCTTTTGTAGCCTTACTTGAAAGATCCCTATCTCGTGTTAGAATTGTTCTACCTTCATGTTTAGCAAGGATAATTATTTCTCTATCATCAATATTCGGAAAATATTTTGTATCGTAACCAAAAAATCTTAATTTTCTTGCAATATTTCCTAACATTGCATCTACGATAAATTTTTGTTCATTCATCTAAATTTATTTTTGATTCTACTATGTTGCTCTTTCCAGCAGGAAGTACTCGAACAAAATCATCAAGATTAATTGTTTTTACAATTTCTTCTCTCATTTTTAAAAACTCTATCTTAATTTTTTTTGCAGTATCAACCAATTCAGAACCTGATGGTTCTATAACAACATAACAAATACTGTTCTTCTTTATTGGTTCTGGTGGTCCACACGACAAAATAATATCATCATCATGCTGAATCAATCCTACTGCGAGTCTCATTGTTGATACCCGAACAAAGTTTCTTTGTCCATCAATAGTGAATGATCCTTTTGGGAGAAATTGCCCACTAGGTGCTGCTTTTTTGACTTGTTCGGGATTTACCCAGTATGCACTAAGACCATACATTGCCTCTCTCCATGCTCTACTAAAGCAAACAGTAGCATGAGCTATTTCATTCAAGCTTGCAGATGGCGCATTTTTTCCATTTTTTAGAATGAAGAACGGTGAGCCAAAAATATCTGCATGAAAAACAAGATCATTTTTTTCCAAATGTTTTCTAATAATAGATGAATTTGATGATGAATCTCTACCACCAATTGCCAACAAGCCATCTGAAGTGTAAAACCATCTGTATCTTTCAAACCAGTTTTTCTTTTTAACTTCAGAGAATAATACATTGTTGATTACATTCTCTGCCTTTTTAGCAAGCTTTGCAAGTCTTTTTTCAGTCTGTTTTTTTAACTGTTCAATTGATTCTATGGCATTTGATTGTCGTTTTGATTCATTAAACAGCGATGATGCTATGGCTGGCAAGGATGATTTAATATTAAATTCAATTTTTGCATCATGAATTTTCAATTTCGAAATTCCTTTCTCTTTGATTATAATCACATTGACTTTACTTAGCATATCATTTGCTCTTTGATCATCCAATGAAATTATTCCAGAAGAATTCATTTCCTGTAAATACTTTGCAATCTTTGCAATCTCATTTGATTTTTCTTTAACTATAGAGATAGCCTTATCTTGTTCTTCTAACTTGTGTTCTAATTCTGTGATCTCTTTATCGATTCCTGTAGATTGGACTGCTTTTCCTTTTTCTAAAATATTTTCGGTGAATGTCTTGTCCAATCCTTCCATAAAAGTAGGAACAGAAATGACATCATCAGAATTTGTTTCAATTTTAATTGGTAACACATCCATCTTTTCATTATTAATTATGATTGGATTATGATTTCCTTCACTTACATCTTTTACAAGAGTAGTGATTGTTTCAAAAAGTATCCTGATTTGTTCTTCTTGTAGTTCTGAACCTTTCAGATTAGTGTCAATGTTTGATCTTCTAAATATCTCATCAACGTATTTTGTAGGCAATCCTAAACTTCTTCCAACCCATTTTGCACAGCTAATGTCTGCGGATCTTAATTCAAAAAGATCATCCATACTAATTTTGAAAATATTCAAACCGTTTTGTGGTGGTGGAATGTATTGCATTCCAACTTTAAGTGTTCTGTGACGAACATCAATTGAATGTAGAAGTGCAAGAATTTTCATTTCGCTATTGCACAAAATTATGTTTCCATCAGAAAAAAATTCTCCAATAATTATAAACTCTTTATCAAATCCTGCAAAAGTAAGATAGACAATTCTTTCAGCTCCGATCTGTTCAATCTTGGTTAGTTTTAATCTCAAAAGATCACTTCTTAATCTTTTTAGTAGTCTGTTTTGTTCAATTGGTTCTATCTTTACAGAGCTTTGCCAAAAACCAAATGTAGATAGCATCAACATTACATCTTGTTTCTCTGGATGATGAAATTTGAATAGCAAGCTGTCTTTTGTGACACTGTAAATGTTGCTAACATAGTAATCCTTTGTAAGATTAGAAATTTGATTTACTAGATATCTGATCTCAATTCCTGCTAATGCCATATTCAAATACCTATGAGCGGTGATTATACTCTTACTCTTTCACTCACGAAATCAGTGGCCAAAGATTTTAAACAAGGCATATTGAAAATTATTCGAGCAGATTCATTGGCAAAATTCAAAAAGAAAAAATCAAAACCTACACCAGATCCTCATGATTCAGAGAAAAAAGATGTTTCTAGTGAAAAAGAGAGTTTACCAGAGATTGAAAAAGAAAGCCCACCTGAAATTAACAAAACATCCAAAGTTGAGTCAGAAGATAGCGCATCTGAGGTTACAACTAATCAAAATAAAGCCAAATTAGACAAACTTTTCTGGATAAGAATAGGACTTGCAGTTGTTGCAGGTGTTACTGCTACATTCATCTTTGAACCAATTGAGGGTGAAGAACGCCGATGGGCATCAATTGGATTTATGATAATAATCTTCATAGCTTCTGTAATATTTGCCAAGGGTATGGGACTACAACTTGCCAAATCTGATAGAAAAAAATTAGTTACAACTGGAATTGGTAGTTATGTCTTCATCTATCTGTTTATGTGGATACTATCATACACACTTGTGCATTTACCATCTACTGGTGGAATACCTTCACCAATTCCCTAGTGATGGTGCAAAATATCATGTGGAACTTTAAAACACCCGGCATTCCAGATTCTGAATTTGAAAGAACCGATGTGGTTCCAATTACTAAAGAGGAAGTTAGGGCTATTCAAATAAGCAAAGCAAGACTTTGTCCTGGTTTTACTGTATATGATATAGGCTGTGGCAGTGGTTCCATAACAGTTGAAGCAGCAATACAGATTGAATCATCAGGAAAAGTTGTTGGAATTGATTTTGATCCGAATGCAATTGAGCTGACAAAAAAAAATTTAGAAAAGTTTGGAATAAAAAATGCAACTACAATTCTAGGTAACGCCAAGGAAAAAATTCAGGAGCTTGATAAAGCTGATGCCATATTCATTGGAGGAACTGGAGGAGACACAAAAGATATTCTTGAATTGGCAAAGGACAAACTAAAACCCGGAGGACGAATAATAATTGGTGTTATATTGATTGAAACTTTGTTTTCAGTACTTCAAGTAATAGAAAAACTAGGTTTCTCCTCAATTGATATTACTCAAATTACAATATCTAAAAGTAGAAAAACTTCGACGGGTACCATGATGTTGGCACGTAATCCAGTCACAGTAATATCTGCAACAAAAAATTAATCCATCTAGATTTTAATTAGGAATTACAAAGTAATTTTATATGGCTGAATTAATTGGAATAGGAGTGGGTCCAGGTGATCCAGATCTTTTAACAGTCAAAGCTGTCAAGGCAATTCATAATGCAGACATCATTATGTGTCCTGCTTCAAAAGAAGACAGACCAAGTATTGCACTATCTGTCGTGTCCTCACTTATCGATAAATCAAAAGATCAAGAAATTGTCAAGCTCATCTTTCCGATGACAAAGGACAAAGATGTTCTAGTATCAACATGGAAAAAAAATGCAAAGATAATGGCAGAGAAAGTACTGTCAGGAAAAAATGTAGTATACCTTACAGTTGGTGATCCATATCTTTACAGTACATGGATATACATGCATCGAGAAATAAAATCAAATCATCCAGAATTAAAAATTAGTGTAATACCGGGAATTGTTTCCATGTTTACATTTGCATCTAAAGTTGGAGTTAGTATTGCAGAGGGTGCAGAAAAAGTTGCAGTAATTCCTTCATGTTATGATCTATCAACTGTAAAAGAGATTGCAAAAAATGCTGAATCATTAATCTTTCTAAAAGACGGTAGATACTTTGATCAAGTAATAGAATTACTAAAAGAATCTGGATTCCCTGACAACTCTACTTTTGCAATAGGGCAAGACCTTGGAACAGAAAAAGAAATAATTCGGAAACTAACATTGGGCGAAGTAAATGATGATACATTAACTACAAAATATTTTTCAATACTTATTGTCAAACGCCCAGAAATTAATTAATTCTAACAACATGAAAGCTCAACAAACATTATTACATGTATCAAAAGATTGAGTGATAACAGAAATGTCAAAGGTGTATTTTGTCGGTTGTGGTCCCGGAGATCCTGAACTAATTACTGTAAAAGCAAAAAAACTCATTCAAAAAGCAGATGTTGTTGTGTATTCAGGATCATTAATCCCAGAAAAAATTTTGAAACTTTGCAAAAAAGGAAAACTACATGATGCATCAAAATTAATTCGTGAGGAAATATTTGATCTTCTTTTTAATAATGCAAAAAAAGGTAAACTTGTAATTAGATTGCATGATGGTGATCCAACTATCTACGGTGCAATTCGTGAACAAATTGACAACCTGCAAGAAAATGGCATTGAATCAATAATCATTCCAGGCGTGACATCTTTTCTTGCATCTGCAAGTGCATTAGGAACTCAACTGACACTTCCTGGCGTTACACAAACAATAATCATAACACGTGCAGAAAAGCGAACGAAAGTTCCAAAGCAGGAAAGAATTTCAGAGCTTGCAAAACATAATGCAACTATGGTATTTTATCTTAGCATTCATTTACTTTCAGATATCGTTAAACAAGCACTTGAAGGTGGATACAAAAAGTCAACTCCTGTTGGCGTGGTGTATCGAGCAAGTTGGAGTGATCAAAAAATTATTACTGGCACACTAGATGATATTGTAAAAAAAGTTTTCAAAGAAAAAATTACTAGAACAGCAATAATAATTATTGGCGATGTTGTAAAGCCAACTTCATACGAATACTCTAGACTATATGATAAATCATTTAGTCATGGATACAGAAAGAAGAAAACTAACTGATCTCCAATTTCTTTACTCTATTTGATATGTTAATCTTCTTTAATGTATACTGGAATTTTTTTAGATCTCCATTTGTATAGATACTTAATCTGTTACGTTTCAAATTAGATTTTGGCAATCTCTTTGCAATGCTTGGAGCTGGATCTAAAAATTTTACACTAGGGAATTCTTTCTCTAGTATATCTTTCAAAAAAGGTAAATGTGTACTTGATAGAGTAAACACGTCAATTTCATTCTTTAAAATTATTTTTTTTAATGTTCTTTGAATTATCTTTCTACAATATTTTTTATCTTCAAGAAATTTTCCCGATTCAACAAGATTTACCAATGGAGATGCATTTATCTTAAAAACTTTGATCGATTGAGAAATCTTTTGCTTCTTTATGAAAAGATCAATCTTTTTACTGTTAACGACTGTTTCTGTTGCTAATATGGCAATATTCTCTGTTCTTGTTACCCTTGAAGCATCTATGAGTGGTGGAAGGACACCATGTATTTTTTTAGATAATATTTCAGGAAACAACAACGTAGGTGTGTTTGAACCGATAATGATTATTTCTGGATTGAATTTTTTTTCAATCACTGAAATTGTGTTCTGAATAATTTTCTTTAACTCTGACACGGGTTTTTTTCCATAGGGGAAATTTTTATTATCTGCAAAATAGATGATATCAGATTTTCTAACTCTTTGGATTGGTTTTATTATTGAAAGAGAGCCTAAACCGGAATCAAATACGACAATTTTTTCATTCATTTTTACCTAGATCATGTTACTTTTGTTAGCTAAATTTAGTTTCTAGTTGATCTAAATATACACCTCTCATTAAGTGTAAAATCTTAAACTTGCCACCATGCCAGGCTTTGATAAGACTTGGGCTCGACAAGAGACCCAAAGTGTAACAGGCAAACTTCGTGATGCAGTAAAGCCACAAGGTGCATTGAAACCACGAATCCAGAACGCAGTAAACAAACTGCAGGTACAAATATCCAAAATGGATTCGATGCTTACAAAACTTCGTGAAAGAGATGCACAACTCTTCCAAAGAATTGTAACTGCAATGCAACAACATGATACTAGTGCAAGCAAAGTTTTGTCAAACGAGTTAGCAGAAATTCGTAAAGTTACAAGAATGCTAGGCAACGCAAGAATGTCTTTAGAACAAGTTCAGTTAAGATTGACAACGATTCATGACTTAGGTGATGCAATGGTAGCAATCGGACCTGCAATGTCAACCATGAAAGGTTTGAAGTCTTCACTTGGAAGATTTATGCCAGAAGCAGACTCTGAATTGAATTCTATGACGCAAACATTGAATGGTCTTATGATGGACTCATTAGCTGGAGATTCATTTAACATGGAATCTGATGTGTCTAATGAAGAGACAGACAAGATCTTACAAGAAGCTTCTGCGGTTGCTGAACAACAGATTGGAGACAAATTCCCATCTGTACCATCCCCAACTGGACTTTCGTCACAATCAACATCTACTTACGAGTAAATGTTACAGACGAAATGTTCTTTCTTTTGTTTTAATATTATAAGTTACATGTTTGTATATGATTAGTCATGTATGCTGTATGGTTAGTACCTTCAAATAAAGACAGAAAAATTTTACAAAAGATCATTTCTGATCTTGCTGATAAATACAAGTCTCCTGTATTTATTCCACATATCACTACTTATGGCCTTGTTGATATTGCACTTGGAAAACTAGAAGATTTTGTTTGTAATAGTATTCAAGGGATTAAATCATTTGATGTATATACAAACAACATAGATTACAGTGACAATATCTGGAAGACATTATTCATTAACATTCAAATGAATTATGAACTAGAAAAAATTTTTCAAAATTTACAAAAACAACTTGATAATATCTCTCATTATGACTACCTACCACATGTTAGTTTAATTTACAAAAAAATGAAAGATGACGAAAAAAAATCTCTTGTAGATAATTTGCAAATTCCAAAGAAATTCCATATCGACAAAATTGCTATCCAAGAATTTTCTGAGGATGTCACAAATTGGAAACTAGTCAGAGTGATTAATTTCTAAAAAATGATTTTTGATATACCGATCTATTTTGAAAAATAATTTCAAAAATCCAATCTTTTGACCCTTCCAAAATGGACCACTAAAGTAGGTCAATTACCAGCTTGGACCTTCTATAATCTGAAAAATTCCTCTTCTCTTATTGGAACTTTTCAACCTACAAACATTGGGTATGGTGCACCGGAAAATATGTCCTAGAGGACATCTAATAGAATTTTTTAGCTATGTCATAGCTTTCATCCCAGCTACCCAATTTTCTAAAAACTTGGAGGGGCAGCTTTTTGCAAGCTAAGATCATTGGATTACTACTTTCGTTGTTGTTGATATTTCCATCATTTTCATCAATTGATGCATATGATCTTAATCTCTTCCAATATGATGATATGAGCTTTGAAAATTTTGAAATTTTAAAAATTACAAAAAATTCAGTTCAAAAAGTTTCTACTGATCGATCATCTTTGAGCTACAAAGTTTCACTAGCTGAAAACTTGGATGTTATAACAAACAAGAAACGATCTAATGAGCAAGTCATCAACACACCAATCATTGAAAGAAAGCTAAACATGATTGAAAAAATTGATGTTGCAACTGGACAATACGGTAAGGATTCAATCATTCTCACTGTCAAGCATAATGTCGACAGACAAGCAATGATGGAAAGAATTCTCTACAAAGAACGCTTCAAGGGGCAAGACAGTGGTCTACTGGCTTCACTGGCTAACCAACTTGTTGATTCAAACCATGACGATAACCTCATCGATGCAAGTAACATCTGGTCTACCATATCCGTTCCATTCAATGAGAATTTCATTGAACTCTTTGAAGACCAAACCCACATCTTGACAATATCTAATATTGATCCAAACTTTTTTGATTGGAGATATTTAGACAATCTCTGGAATGTTGATCCTAACAATCCAATATTCAATGCATTTGAGAATTCTGTATCTTCTATAGTGGATACTAAGAATCCTGTTTTACTCCTTTTGTTAATTCCGCTTGTCGGATTTGTGTTTATTCGAAATGAAAATTCAGATGTAAAGTTTTATCATCTTCAAAAGTTTCTAAGTTTACTCTTTATTGGAATATTATTATCTTCTGCTATCATCACGCCATACTCCATATCTTCCTCATATTGGCCTGAAGCATATGCAGAAGAGATGCCAGATAACTCAACTGATTCTGATGTATCGACCATTGATTCAGGCGAAATACCATCCATTACCGACTTTACTGAAGTATTGGATGATTTACCATTAGACTCAACCACACAGGAGGAACCCTCAACCGGTGACACCATACCCAATGTTGTCCCTGAGGATTCCTCCAACTCAACTTCTTCATTAGACTCAACCACACAGGAGGAACCCTCAACCGGTGACACCATACCCAATGTTGTCCCTGAGGATTCCTCCAACTCAACTTCTTCATTATTGAATTCTACATCCTTTGATGTACCAGTCAACGGCACAACCATCCCAGTCAACGGCACAACCATCCCAGTCAACGGCACAACCATCCCAGTCAACGGCA